>Ga0315273_10000203_pt1 | contig 56115 bp, 43 predicted proteins | sample YL17G02_0_MG_FD_205753 | JGI IMG/M metagenome (GOLD analysis project Ga0315273, IMG submission 205753) | Sediment microbial communities from Yellowstone Lake, YNP, Wyoming, USA - YL17G02_0 | ecosystem: Environmental > Aquatic > Freshwater > Lake > Sediment | place: USA: Wyoming | collected... | reverse complement strand
AGCGTGAACTCAAGACTGGAGGAGCCGCCCGCCCGCTGGCGAAAGCGGCATAAACAACGATGAGCCGTTCAAACTTCAACTAACTTTGGGATTGACCCGTGGGGGTGATCAGGTAGGCGTAGACGATGTTTGATCTCTGATCACCGCCGCCTGAGCCTCCTTGGAAGCCATTTTCGATTAGGGCCTTCTCGACGGCCCTTGCATCGGCCGCTGTGTCGCAGTTGGTGTGAATCCACACGCCCTCTCGTGATACGCCATGTTCGCCGAAGAGCCGGGTTTCGATGTCTGAGGTAATCCCACAGTACCAACTCTGGTAATACTTCCTCTGGCTTTTTACATAAGCAATGATGTCGTCGAACGCTTTCTGAGCTGATGTGGTGGCCATTGAAATCCTCCCTTCACAAGTGGCCCTCGGTTTCGTATAAACAAGTGATGCCAAACCGTTCACGCAAGAGAAAACCCCGCGACCTGAATCAACTGGCGAAAGTTGTCGTGGATGAGGCTACAGGTCAAATCCCGCCCGAACCGGAACCCAAGCCGGATAATTCCGGCAAGAATCCCGCCGCCGTGGAGCTTGGCCGACTTGGGGGACTTAAGGGCGGAAAAGCCCGATGGAGAGGTACTACTAAGGCCCAACGGTCGGAGGCTGGGCGGAAAGCGGCAAGGGCACGGTGGAAACTCAAGCGAGTTAAGGGGACGGAATGATCAGTGTCGTTGAGGCCTTTTGAGTTGATCAGACAGCGTTCTCATCTCCAAGAACGACCAGCATGCATTCTTGACGCTTACACCCAAGTCCGGAAATGAAAGATGGTAGACCTTCTTGCCGAATCTTCGCTGTATCAGTTTGACGGCCTGACAAAGATCTGCGTCCGTTGAGCCAAGGACCGCAATGTCATATACGTCATCTGATGCCATCTCAATCATCTCAGTGATAAGGGCGGTGTCAACTCCTTTTTCCACAGATACACGGAATGGTGCTTTGCAGTTTGGGCAATCGGCTATCTCTGTCTTGCACTGGTTACACCTGATAGGTCTTTTTCGAGATTTGCGTTCAATCACGGTTACGGTGTAGCCCTCAAAACTCTGCATGCTATTGAAGAATTTTCTTAGGCCCGGATCACTGTTGTCGGGACTTACGGAGGTGTAGACATTTGTGCCGCTGTAATCGACAGCGGAACCATGCCTCTTGGCAATCTCACCGAGGACGATCTTTGGCAACGCCTTCCAATCAAGACGTATCCAATCCCCATCCTTTGTTCTTCCAACCATTGCTTCCCAATCGAGATTGAAATTCCAGTAGTCGATGAAGAGATAAACTCGTGCCATGAACCACCTCCCGGTAGATTTAATACAAAGACGGGGAGCGTGTCATACGCTCCCCGGGACATACATACTCAGCGGATCAACGCTGAGGGGCTTTCCCTGGTTGGCGACCTTCAAGAGAAGCCGCCAAGGGCTCTCTCTATCACTTAGTACGGCAACCCCCACCGGGAGTTCAAGAGATTTCTTCATTACCACAAACAATTTTTGCCATCCCCCGTATCAAGCCGAAGTCAGTGATAGCCCTGCGATTGTAACTGATTCGCACCAAGACGATCCGAAAGAACTGTAGTGATCGGGCGAAGTCGAATGATTTTTTGCTTGACAATGCGTGACCGCTCACGTATAATAGGTCAGAATGAACAAGCTCACACAAGAGAAACGGGCTGCCGTCATTCGGGCACTGGTCGAGGGGAATTCGATCCGCTCGACCGTCCGCATGACCGGGGTGGCGAAGAACACTGTAGTCAAGTTGCTGGCCGACGTGGGTACGGCGTGCGCGGTCTATCAGGATAAGACCCTCCGAAATCTGACCTGCAAACGGATTCTGTGCGATGAAATCTGGTCCTTCTGCTACGCCAAGCAGAAGAACGTTCCCGAAGACAAGCAGGATCAATTCGGGTATGGCGATGTCTGGACTTGGACGGCGCTGGACCCTGATTCGAAATTGGTCGTCTCTTGGCTCGTGGGCTTGCGGGATGCAGAGTGGGGCAAGGTGTTCATGAGGGACGTGGCCTCACGTCTTGCCAACCGTGTGCAATTGACCTCAGACGGCCACAAAGCCTATCTGGTGGCTGTTGAGGAAGCGTTCGGGGCGGATGTGGACTACGCCATGCTGGTGAAGGTCTACGGGGCTGAGAAGGGCGAAACCGGACGCTACAGTCCGCCGAAGTGCATTGGATGCCAGCGCCACAAGATCAACGGCACGCCGGAGAGAAAGAGCGTTTCGACTTCGATGGTGGAGCGCCAGAATCTGACCATGCGCATGGGAATGCGCCGGTTCACCCGCCTGACCAGTGCGTTCTCAAAGAAGGTCGAAAACCTTGAACACGCGGTAGTCCTGCATTTCATGTATTACAACTTCTGCCGGATTCACCAGACCTTGCGCATGACTCCGGCAATGGCTGCTGGCGTGACGAATCGCCTTTGGGATGTCGAGGATGTCGTGGCCCTACTGGAAGCCCAGGAGAGGTCAAAGTGACCCACTACCGGATACTCAGGCGGCCAGGTGGCAAGGCTGCGGCCCCTACATTCGCCAAGCCGCTGTCGTGCAATAAATTACGGGACACACTCTGACCGTCAGCCAATAAGTTCGACTTTGGGCGCCTGCCACGTATATATTGGTCGCCGAGTATCATGTTGCGTACCAGTTTGGCCCGACCGATGACCTGCGCGGCAATCACGCCGATAATCCCGTAGGAACGGTATGTAGTCTGTCGTGGCGCACCGGTCCTTCATGGGCCGTTGGGCACGGATTTGGGGAGAGGCACGATCAACCACCGGAATTCAAGACAGAACCCAAAGATCATCCCCCTCGAGGGATGCGATCCGCGTGTGCTCTTCGGGCGCCACGGTGTATTTCTCAGTTTGATCGAGGCGCGCTTCGGCGTGCAGGTAGTCGCACGAGGCGATGAGATGATCGCCACGGGTGATCCGGAACCACTGGAGATGGTTGACCGGCTGTTCTCCGACCTGTTTCAGCACATCGAGAAAACCGGTGAGCTGTCGGAGCGTTACCTGCACTACGCCATGACCCAGGTCGCGGAGGGAGGCGAGGGGCCGTCTTCCCGGCTCCAGCCAACGCCCGAACTGGCAGGAGATGGCCGTCAGCACATCATTCCAAAGACCCTGGGACAGAAAGAATACATCGATGCAATGGAGCACTTCGACATCACGTTCTGCATCGGCCCTGCCGGCACCGGGAAGACGTATCTCGCCGTCGCGATGGCTGTCGCCGAGTTGAAAGCCAAGCTCGTGGAGCGGGTGTTTCTCGCGCGCCCGGCAGTGGAGGCCGGAGAATCGCTGGGGTTCCTGCCTGGTGACATCCGTGCGAAGGTGGATCCCTACCTGCGTCCGGTGTACGATGCCCTGCACGAGATGCTGTCGCTGGACAAGATTCGCCGTTTGATGGAGAACGGAACAATCGAGATTGTACCGCTGGCATTCATGCGCGGGCGGACGCTCAACCACTCGTTTGTGATTCTGGACGAGGCGCAGAACACTACGTCGGCGCAGATGAAGATGTTTCTCACGCGTCTTGGTGAACACTCGAAGGCGGTCATCACGGGCGACGTGACTCAGATCGATCTGGAGAAGCCCTCCATGTCGGGCCTGTTATCCGCACCGCGGATACTCATGGGTATCAGAGGGATCGGCCACGTGCGGCTGACGGATAAAGATGTCGTGCGTCACCCGCTGGTTTCGGCGATCATACAGGCATACGAACGCGAGGAAAACCCCAACGGTGCGGGGATACCGAACCCGCCGCGGCGGGTTATGGGCGATGGCAATGAGGTAAACCGCCCACCGGCAGCCGCCCCCACGGAGCCACATCCATCCGCCTGAAAACCATTCTCGAGGACCCCGAACGTGTTTGCAGTACTGCTCAGAATGAAGCGGGCCCTGGCGGCCCGGGAACGGGAACGGTTTACCCGCTGGTCGGAATCGCCAGGATTCAGCAGCTGGCGGAGCGTGCTGCACATCGTGATTGCCCTCGGCGTGGTGGCGGTTTCGGTGTTCGCATTTCCGCTGCCCGAGCTTTTCGTTCCCCCTGACTTCCCGCATGTCGGTGACATCGCCACCGAGAACGTGATCGCTCCATTTGACTTTCCCGTGCCGAAATCGAGCGCTGAGCTTGAGGCGGAGAGCACAAGGGTCATCGCGGAAACGCCTCCGGTACTCACATACGACCGCGCCGTCGCCGATTCCGTGCAGCGTACCCTGATGAGCTTCTTCGACCGGTCCGAACGACTCGCGGGAACTCCAATCAGTCCACGGTTGCGGTCCGAACGACTGGCTTCCGACTTCCCGTGGCTCGATGTCTCCATACTGCCGCCACCGCGTACCGGAGGCGGATGGCTGGCGCTACGCTATGCCACTGTGGACATCGTGAACCGGTTCTACAGTGCTGGCATTTTCCCTGACAGCCGTTACCTGCCGGGCCCCGAGAACCCCTTCGTCGTGGTGGCACGACCAACGGGAGAGATTCCCCTGAAGCGAGACCAGGTCCTCGACGCGCGCGGCGCCACCGAACGATTGCGCCGGGAACTGGCCGAGATCCCCGGTGTCGATTCCACGGAGCAGGACTCATTCGTGAGATTCATCGGAGGAGTGCTGGCGCCAAACCTCGAATTTGATCCCGAGACGACCGACCATCGCCGTCAGGAAGATCTGGCACAGATCCGTCCGCATAAGGTGCGTATATTCCGGGGAGAGCGGATCATTACGAAGAACGAGCGCGTGACCCCGGTCCATGTTGAACGTTTGAGCGCGCTGGCGAGAATCCGGACGGAACACCGCGACAAAGGCAACCTGCTCGGGATATTCGCCCCCATCGGCGGCCGGGTCATGTACGCTCTGTTCTGCATCTTTGGTGTGGCAGCACATTTCCTCTACTTTCGCCCGCGACTTCTGAGGAGGACATCCGCAGTCCTGCTTCTGGCCGTTGTCTGGTCCGGCGTTCTGGTCGCCGCGCGATTCGCGCACGCGGCTGGCGGTCCGGCGCTTTACCTCATACCCGTTCCTCTGGCAGCCATCCTGGTAACGGTCCTGCTGGACTTGGAAATAGGACTGATATCGACCGTTTTCCTGTCCATCCTTGTGGCCGTGGTGACCGGGTTCAATTTCGCGGTCTTCTCCGTTGCGCTCGCTGGGGGAATCGTGGCGGCATACAGCGCACGATCCATCCGGCGCCGCTATGACTTCTATCGTCCGGCACTCTACGGGGCGCTCGCCTGTTTCGCCGGGATATGCGTTGTGGAAGCATTGCGGTTCTCCAGCATTCCCACCATTCTCGCGGCGGCAGGGTACGGAATGTTGAATGCCGTCCTGGGAGCGTTTATCGCGGTGGGTGTCCTGCCGGTCTTCGAATCGCTCCTCGGGTTCACGACTAGTTTGACGCTGCTCGAGCTCTCCAATCTCAATCATCCGCTCCTGCGGCGCCTGGCCCTGGAAGCCCCGGGAACCTACCATCACTCGATGGTCATCGGCAACCTGGCGGAGGCCGCCGCCGAGGCCATCGGCGGCAACACGCTGCTGGCGCGCGTGGGAGCATACTTCCACGACATCGGCAAACTGGATAAGCCCGAGTACTTCGTCGAGAACCAGCACCATCTGCGAAACAAGCACGAGAAGCTTCCCCCGTCCATGAGTGCGCTGATACTCGAGTCTCACGTCAAACGCGGCCGTGAACTGGCACTGCAACACGATCTGCCTGACGCGGTGATCGATTTCATTGAACAGCATCATGGAACCACGACTATGTCGTTCTTCTACCACAAGGCCCAGCAGCAAATTCTAAACGAGCCTGTCAGGGAGGAGGACTTCCGCTATCCGGGTCCCAGACCCCAGACGCGCGAGACGGCGATCGTGATGCTGGCAGATTCTGCCGAGGCCGTCAGCCGTACCCTGGATGATCCCAAACCGGGGCGGCTCCAGAGTGCCATCCGAAAAGTGGTCGAGACCAAATTCTCCGCCGGGCAGCTTGAAGAATGCGATTTGACGCTGAGGGATTTGAACAAGATTGAGGAGAGTTTCCTGAAAATCCTTCTGGGCGTTTTTCATTCGCGGATTGATTATCCTTCCGCCGTCCGTGCAGACGAGCCCGAGCCGCTGGGGTCTGCTGAGGGGACCATCACCAGACCGGCCACACCGGACAAGAGGCTGCCTGCGCGTCCGACACGGTCGCATCGGGCGGCACCCTGACCAAATTGGCCGGGAGTTTCACGATCATTCTGTGCGCAGTCCGAGAAATGTTGTCATCCGCTCCGGATTCCAAGCGTCACACAACCTCGCCGCGACATCAATCTCGGGGGTGGAAAGTGGCGATTGAGAGCGCGCTCACCCGCGGCCGGGTTCCCCGCAAGGCCATCAGTCGAGTCTTGGCCCCGCTCGGCCCCGGAGAATCACGTCACGGCACGGTACGGGTGGTCGTGGCCGGTGATTCCCACATGCGTCGGCTCAACCGGGACTTCCGTGGAAAGCACCGGCCCACTGATGTTCTGGCGTTCCCCTGGGGAAATTCCTTTCCTTTCAGGGGGGAGCAGGAGTTGATCGGAGAGATCTACTGCAACTACGATCACGCCCGGCGCTGGAGCCGCCGGCACGGAGGCACGATCACCGCTGAACTATCGCGTCTCGCAGTACACGGCTGCCTGCATCTTCTTGGGTACGATCACCACCAGATAGCAGATCGGAAGCGGATGACGGCCGCGGAGAACCGCTATCTGCTGGCGGTCGGCCTTCTGGAGTCCAGGTCGGGGGATTCTGAGTGAACCATGCTTCTTGAAGCGACTCTTGCGGGGATTTGTCTGGCCGTTCTTCTGTGGGCGACCCACTCTGTGGCAACGGTCGCAATGAGTCTGTTCACCATGAGCGGCGACGACGAGGACGACGATACGAGGACCACTGGACTGCAGGGGCTGCTCGTCGACGCTTTTGCCCGGACTCCACAGGATGTCCTTCTGGCCACCGACCTGTTTAAGTCGCTGGCGCTCCTGGCGGAAACGACTGTGGTTGTCTGGGGAGTGCCACGCTGGTCGGCACAGGTCGGGGTTCCCTGGCCACCGGCGCTTTTGATTACGCTGATTCTGGTCTGGGTTCTGCACATCCTCGCGGCTGAAGTGCTGCCGAAGACTGCTTCCGCCGACGAATCAGAAGCTCCGCTCAATTACGGTATCACCGTTCTGGCGGCAGTCTGGGTAATCATGCGGCCGCTGGTCACGCTCGCGAGGTTCATCACGCACCGGCGCCCGATAACGGCGCGCTCGGCAGAGGAGCGCGAGGAGATCGTGGAACGGGCCCTCGAATCGCTCGCTGAGTCCGCCGGCATGCACGAACCCCTGATAGAAGCAGACGAGAGGGAAATGATTCAGGGCGTCATCGGCCTGGAGAACACTGAGGTGCGCGAACTCATGGTGCCCCGCATCAACATCATCGCGCTCGATGTGAACGCCCCGGTGGAAGACGTTCGCCGCCTGACAACGGAATGGGGTCACTCGCGCCTGCCAATCTACGATGGAGACCTGGACTCGATCATCGGCATTCTCTACGTGAAAGACCTGTTCTGCGCACCACGTGAGGGGAACATCAGTCTGGCCAGCCTGGCACGGCGAGCGTTCGTGGTGCCCGAGACAAAAAAAGTCGGCGCGTTGCTGGAAGAATTCAAACGGCGCAAGACGCATATCGCGATTGTTGCCGATGAGTTCGGGGGGACGGCCGGCTTGATCTCTCTGGAAGATATCCTTGAGGAGATCGTCGGCGAGATTGAAGATGAGCATGATCGGGGACGAAGCCAGATCGAACAATTAGGCGATGGGCTAATCCGTGTCGACGGTGTGGTCCCTCTGCGCGAAATCGCAGAGGCGCTGGAAATGGACCTGCCGGAGCAAAAATTCGAAACAATTGGCGGTCTGATCTACGACAAGGTCGGTGGGGTCCCGGAAGTGGGTCGCACCATCAGCGACTCAGGGCTCAATCTGACCATCGAGGAGATGGACGGCCAACGCATTCGCCGGGTTCGAGTTAGCCGTGTCATGACCCCCGCACCTCGCCGCGACTGACAATCTCTTCTGCGCAGTCAAACGTACTCCACCCCATCTGCGTTATTGCCACCGAGACAGACCCTGCGTAGATATGTGGGGCTTCTGCCCACCGAGCGGTGGTGCTACCACGCTGATTGGAAGCGGACACACCAGACCAGCAACCGAAACGGAGAGTCCAAGTGCCCATATTCGCTTATCGTTGTGAAAGCTGCGGCAAGATGTTCGAAGAACTGATCTTCTCTCCAACCGTCGAAAAGTCCCTCTCCTGCCCTTCCTGCGGGGGAACTTCACTCAAACGGCAGATGGCGCCCTTTTCGGTGGGCAAGGCGTCGCCGAGTGCCGGACCGGGATGCGACCAGGGAAGTTGTTCTTCCTGCGCGTACAATAACTGAAAAACCACGCACCTGGCTTATGAGGTCTTCTGGATTGGGCCATGACGCAACTCGACTTGTTCTCCATCCTGACAGCGCGCCTGCCTGATGAGCCGGATCTGGCCAGGCGATTCGCCTATTTCAACGAGCGGTATTTCGAGGGATCGCTGCCGGTCGCGGGCGTCCGATGGTCATCCCGAATGCGAATTGCGGGAACATGCGACAGCCGCAAACGGATCATCACCCTGTCGCGGGTCTATCACGCCTACTTTCCCGGAGACGTGGATGACACTCTCAAGCACGAGATGATCCACCTGCGGCATCACAGTCACGATGCGAGATTCCGCCGTGAAGCAGAACGCGTGGGAGCGACCACCCACTGCAAAGAGTACCCGGGCCTGCATCCGCGGGCGCGTTTTGTCTACATCTGCCCGCATTGCCGTACCCAGTTTCATCGCAGCAAACGCGAGCGCCTCTATTGTGGCCTGTGTGCCCGGAATCGCCTCGATGCCAGGTTCATTCTGATCCTGCGACCTCCCACAACGAAACGACACGAGACCGAGGCCGCCCTCGCAGCCCGCCGACCGCCCCGCAGCCGGTCCAAGCCGCGTTCGTCTCGTGAGAACTAGTTTCATGATCGCGCCGATGAACGGAATCGAGGTGCCACGGGTCTTCAGACCCGTGAGTCTTTCGAGGGCGACAGGCGGTGACCTACGGCCATAATGGTCTTGCAGGAACTGATTACCCATCATCGATGCGAAGTGGGTACTCGTTTCCCCTCCAATAACCCCGCGATTCATTGCGGGGTAAAGGGTACGCCCCTCCCTTTTTCAGCCGCTTCAGCGGCTTGGCCGGATTCACTAAGCCGCTGAAGCGGGGTGTTAGGAGAGCGAGACTGACGACATGCCTCTAAGCTTCCAAACTGAAACAGATGTCAAGCCGCAGGAAGTCACCACATTGTACCGGCGTGCGGGACTCAGAAGACCGGTCGATGACCTGGAACGGATCGGGCGGATGCTCGCCAGCGCGAATTTGATCATCTGCGCACGCGATGGAGAAAGGCTTGTGGGGATTGCGCGGGCCCTCACGGACTTCAGCTACTGCTGCTATCTTTCCGATCTCGCGGTCGACCCGGACTACCAACGCCAGGGCATTGGTAAAGAACTCATCAGGCTGGTCTCGGAGGCAATCGGCGATGAGAGCATGCTCCTCTTGCTTTCCGCCCCGACGGCGCATTCGTACTATCCGTACATCGGTTTCGAAAAACTGGACACCGCTTGGAACATTCCCCGGAAGCGATGACCTTCCTTCACTAATGCCAGCCACCACGATAGGTCGAAAGAGCGAATGGACAGATTTAGTCCGCTTTACGGACGAATCCCGATGTAGAGTAGGCTCGGCCCACCTCGCTCTCGAGCGCCACAAGTAATGGCGGGCAATGACGAGCGGCGGGGGTGCCGGAACGGGAGTTACGGGCGGGATTTGCTGACCGCGTATGGGTGGATTGAATCACTGACGATGCCCGCCTCGGCGGTGTGGGGGGGGCACATCCTGGGTGGCGGAGAAGTACCGCCGGTGGCTGGGGATCTTCGTGGCAGCCTGGTCGCGGAAGGAACCCGTAGCCGGAGATGCCCTGAAGCCAATTTGCACAACTTGCTTGACAGAACCGTGGTATCGCGCTCAGTAGAACGCGCTTGCAATCTCGGGACGAAACCGGTATACTTCATCAGCGCGAGTTGTGCGACCGATCACGAGACTCGGGTGGCGCAGCCATGACACGGCGAAAACGATTGCAGAACGCAGAGAAGTTCCTGGTGATGGGACATGATTTCCAGACATCGGGGTTTTATCGCGACGCTGCCCATTACTACCGCAAATCGATCAAGATGTACCCAACGGCGGAGGCTTACACGTATCTCGCTTGGGTTCATTCATTTACGGGCGACTTCTCGCAGGCCGTCGAGTATTGCAAGGTGGCCATCTCGCTGGATCCGGATTTTGGCAACGCTTACAACGACATTGGGGCATACCTGCTCGAGCTCGGTGATGTCGACCAGGCTATCCCCTACCTTGCCCGGGCCGCGAAAGCCCGCCGTTACGACAAACCCCACTTCGCCCACTACAACCTTGGGCGCGCCTGGGAGCGCAAGCGCGACTTCTCCAGGGCCATGACCGAGTACAAACTCGCATTAGACTTGTCCCCCGAATACGAGCCGGCCAAGATGTCGTACTACAAGCTGGTTCGTCTCATGAACTGATTTCCGGCAAGAGCGTCAGTTCAATTCGTGCTTGGCGGCGGGTTTTGTCCCGTTTACAATGTCGCCATGGCCACCAGGCAACGATCAAGAGGCAAGGTTTCAACCCCAGCCTACGACGTCATCTCCATCGGAGCGCATCCCGATGACGTGGAGGTCGGCACCGGCGGCGTGCTGTGCAAGCTGCACGATCTGGGATACAAGACCGGGATCATCTACCTGACCGAGGGGGAGATGGGGACCGGCGGCAATCGTGTGGTCCGGCGGCGTGAGGCCGGCGAGGCCGCAGCTATCATGGGCGCCGACATTCTTCAGCGGTTCAATTGGGGCGACATGCGTCTGACCGACACCTACGAGCGGCGTGTGCAAATCGCGCGGCTGATCCGGCGGTTCAAGCCCCGCATCATTTTCGCACCGCATTGGGACGGCTCTACCGGACGCCGCCAGTCGCATCCCGATCATCTCGCCACCGGGCGGATTGTCATGAACGCGGCCAATCTGGCATCGCTGGTGAAACTCGACGGGCCGCACGCAGTGCACCGCATCGGAGCTCTGTATCATTACTTCGCCCCATCAGGGGTGAACCCCTCGTTTGTGGTCGACATCACGCCCCAGTTCGAGCGGTGGATTGCCGCTTTGTCCGCCCACAAGTCGCAGTTTCTCAATCCCGAGAAATCGCGCGACTACCTCTGGTCGCTGGAGACCATGGCCCGGTCGTTCGGGGCGCGGATCGGTGTCCAGTACGGACAGGGATTTGTCTCGGCCGAGCCGCTGCGCATCGAGGACCCGATGACGCTGGTGCAAAGCGACCAAGTGCCCTGATCGAGGCGATTGACCGCAACACGGTTCACTCAGTGGCGCGGCTCTTAGCCGCGCCGGGCGCACGCAGTGCGCCCCTACACCTGGTATCTTGTTGTTACTGAGGCTTGGATAAGGAATGCACGACTTGCCGATTCTCGCCGGCAGCGTGGGATTTGTAGGGGCACCCGCCGGTGGCGGGCCGGGCCCGCCAAGGTAGCCGTGAGCGGAACCGGGACGGGCACGGCAAGCCGTGCCCCTACACACGCTGAACGACTTGACGGTTTGTCCCGTTTCTTATGCAAGACTCAGTAGAAACTCTTATTGTCTTGATCCGCCTTCTGCAGCGGCCTTATGATCGACACGGAGGACCAACTCATGCGTGTGATCCGTTCTGCATCATTGCGACCACTGACGGGCAAATCGATTGCGATTTTGGGGTACGGCTCACAGGGCCGTGCCCAGGCGTTGAACTTGAGAGACGCCGGGTTTGTCCCCGTCGTCGGCCTGCCGCCGCGCAGTGCCTCACGCCGAGTCGCTGCACGCGACCACTTTCAAGCCGTTGCACCGATGAGGGCGGTGGCGTCATCAGACGTCATCTTTGTTCTCGCACCCGACCATCTCCATGGGGTCGTCTACGAGACTGATATCAGGGCAAACCTGCGCCCCGGACAGATATTGGTATTCGCGCATGCTTCGTCTGTGCATTTCGGGCTGGTCAAACCGCCGAAGTTCGTGGATGTGCTTCTCGTCGCGCCGCTCGGCCCCGGGAAACGTCTGCGCGAACTGCGAGGCAGGCCCGATGGCGTTCCCTGCTTCTGGGCCATCCACCAGGAGGTTTCACGTCAGGCGCGCGCCGTCGCCCTCGCTCTGGCGTGCGGGATCGGGTGTATTCCCGCCGGTGCGATACAGACAACGTTCGCTGATGAGGCAATCGGAGACCTGTTTGGCGAGCAGACGGTGCTCTGCGGTGGCCTCGGCGAACTGCTCCAAGCGGGAGTGACCACCCTGATACGTCGCGGGCTGAAACCTCATGCAGCATACCTCGAATGTGTTTATCAACTCGACCTGATTGTTGACCTGATCAAATCTGAGGGGCTGGCCGGAATGTACCAGTCGATCTCGCCCACAGCGTCATTCGGTGCGAAGAAAGCCGGCCCGATGATCATCGGTCGGGAAGCACGCCGCGCAATGGACCGTCTTTATGGCGAGATCGCCTCAGGGAAGTTCTTCCGCGACTGGGTGAAGCACGGATCTGTTGTCAGATCTCGACGGAGGATTGCCCCGGAGGTTCCTGTCGCGTTTCAACGCGGAGAGCGTGACGTTCTCAAGTCCCTGGGATCGCGACGGCCTAAATGATGAACCGTCGGAAATCGCGCCGCCTCGTTTGCTCGTTCGCAGTTTCGATTCTCGTTGTGCACGCGGGGGCTGTCGGGAAAGACCGGACAGGAGTGTCCGGTCTACCAAGATTGGATTGCTCAGTCAGTGGCACATCATCCGCGACATCCACGCTCCTACAGTATCCATCGTTTTTTCACGTCGATTCCCTGAAGGAGATTATTCAGAAGGGTATCGAAATGACATTTAACGACCGATTTGCCAAGGCGGAATCGCTCTATGCCGCGGTGTCCGATGCGTATCCCGCGTCGCCTATCGGTCCCTTGTTTGCCGCCGCCACGATCCATGCGCAGATGCTCGACAGCGAGTCGCCCCAACGGCACGGCGATCTCCTGCGCTGGCTGAACATGTCCAAGGAGCGCGCGGAACGCTGGCGCACTGAGGAATCTCGCAGCGGCGAGCCCGAGTTCGTGCTCGGCGCGGCACTGGGGTATCAAGCGGTGTACGAATCGCGCTGGGGTGGATGGTTTGCCGCTTTGAAGCAGGGACTGCGCTCGAAGAACAGATTCGCGGCCGCTCTGAAGAAGGATTCATCACTTGCCGACGCTTTCCTTGGGATCGGAAACTTCAATTACTGGAAATCAGTATCAACTGATTTCATCAACTGGACCGGGATCATCGCTGACGATCGCGAAGAGGGACTGGCACAACTCCGGAAGGCTGCGGCCGGGGGAACGCTGACTCGCGCCCCCGCGCGCGTTTCTCTCGCCTGGGCGTTAATCAATGAGGGACGCAACGAGGAAGCGCTGGCGCACGGCGACACGCTGGCCACCGAGTTTCCCGGAGGGAAGGGTCCCCTTTGGATCATGGCGCTGGCCGACTTCGGATTGTACCGCTGGGAGCAATCGCGAAACCTCTACGCGGAACTTGAACGTCGTCTTCTCGCTGAAGGTCCGGGCAACTACTTCAATCTCATCGACTGCGCCTATTTTCGCGCCCTCTGCGACTACTGTCTGGGACGCTGGCGGGAGACACTTGACGATTGTCACCGGGGGCTGGCATACCCGGCGCCTCCCGATATTCTGGAACGCCAGAAATCCAAACTCAAGAAGCTGCGTGACCTGCAAAGGGAAGTGAAACGCAAGACGGCGTCACCGGAGACCGGTCAGGACTGAGAGGCCTGTGGAGAAACACCGCGTTAGAGTGTCCGGCCCACCGGATAGACGCGACCCCAGCAGGCGCCGTTCACTCGTAGCGCAGCGCATCGATTGGATTTAGCAGCGCTGCCTTTCTCGCGGGATAGAAGCCGAAGAAAATCCCTATTACAATCGAGAAACCAAACGACAGGATGACCGAGAAGACCGAAATGATCGTCGGCCAATTCACGATGTCGGAAATGATGCTTGAACCTGCGACCCCTAGAGCAATTCCCACCAACCCGCCCAGGAGGCTCAGCACCAGAGCCTCGATCAGAAACTGGGTGAGAATGTCCCGGGAACGGGCACCGACCGACATGCGAATGCCGATCTCGCGCGTTCTCTCAGTGACAGAGACCAGCATGATGTTCATGATCCCGATACCGCCGACCAGCAGCGACACCGACGCCACACTCGCCAGAAGGTACGTGAGAATGTCAGTCGTGGCCGTCGCCGCCGTGGCCAGGTCGGCCTGGTTGCGTATGGTGAAATCATCCTGATCGTACGCCGCGATCTTGTGGCGCATTCTTAGAAGTTCGGTGATCTCATTTTGCGCCGCGGCGATTCCCGCAGGACTGGTAGCCGATACCAGGATCTGCCGGAGGCTCGGAGACCAGCTCAACCTTCGTGCCACGGTTGTATACGGAGCGAGGATCATGTCGTCCTGATCCTGCCCCATCGCATTCTGTCCTTTTTCCTCAAGTACGCCCACAACCTTGAATGGCACATTCCGGATCCGGACAGTCCGGCCAACCGGGCTGCCATCGGGGAAAAGATTGTCTGCCACAGTCTTGCCCAGGACGCACACCTTGCTGGCAGACCTGATGTCCTGGTCTGTGTAGAAATCGCCGTATCCCACCTTCCACTTTCTGATTTCCAGATAATCAGGGCCGGTTCCTTCGATTCCGGTCGCCCAGTTTTGATTGCCGGCAATCACCTGCCCTCCTCCCCGGGTACCGGGCGACACAAGCGCCACCGCCGGACATTCCTTCTGGATCGCGAGCGCGTCGTCCGCCGTCAGCGTCGTCATCGAGCCGGCTCCCCCTCTGATTCCGCCCGTCTGCTGGCTGCCCGGGAAGACGATCAGCACGTTGGTGCCAAGAGCGTTGATCTGCTGTTCAACCGAGTACTTGGCCCCCTGGCCGATGGCAAGCATCACGATCACGGCGCCGACACCGATAATGATCCCGAGCATGGTGAGAAACGATCTCATCTTGTTCCGCTTGAGTGCGCGGAATGCGGACAAGAAAGTATTCATGATCTTCATGGTTCCACCTCATCCTCGATCACCGGCATTTCCTTGATCACCTCGGAGGCCTTCCTGGGCGCCGTGACCGATTTGTCAGCCTTGATCTTCCCATCGCGAAAAATGATCTGGCGCATGGCAAAGTCAGCAATGTCCGCTTCATGCGTGACGAGAATGATCGTGATGCCGCGTTCGTTCAACTGTTGGAACACTTCCATCAGTTCGACGCTGGTTCTGCTGTCGAGATTTCCCGTTGGCTCGTCGGCGAGCACAATGCGAGGGTTGTTCACCAAAGCGCGGGCAATGGCCACGCGCTGCTGCTGGCCGCCGGATAGTTGAGACGGATGATGATCAATTCGATCACCCAGACCGACCAGGTTCAGGGCATCGAGCGCCCGCTGTTCCCGCTCCTTGTGCGACATCGGGCTGTACAGTAAAGGCAGCTCGACATTCTCGATCGCGGAGGTTCGCGAAAGAAGGTTGAAACCCTGGAAGACAAAGCCAATCTTCCTGTTCCTGATCCGGGCAAGCTCATCCCGGGTCAGCCAGCCAACATCGACATCTTCGAGGAAGTAACTTCCCCTGGTCGGTTTGTCCAGACACCCGATGATGTTCATGAAGGTCGATTTGCCCGAGCCGGAAGCTCCCATGATTGCGACGAATTCCCCTTGTGAGATCGCAAGCGAGACACCACGCAGGGCGTGCACCTCGACCTCGCCCAAAACATATATCTTGGTCAGATGGTCGATGGCGATGAACTGCCCGTTGGCTTTTCCAGCGGGAGCGGCATGTTCCGGGATGATCAATGCGGGACTCCCGGGAGGCCACGCTGCCCTCCACCTGTCAGGGGACTGCGCGTCTGGTTTCCAGCGGTCGCTGTCGAGTTGATGACCCCCAGGACAACCTGATCTCCCGGCTTCAGAACATGGCTGGTCACTTCGGTGTACTTTCCATCTGTGATTCCAGTCACGACCGGCATGGCCTTGAGCTTGCCGGTCGAACTGACGACCCACACGCGCCCCCTGCCTGCCAGCGGCGCATCGGTGCGCTTTTCAAACTCCGGGAAAGTCTGGACGATGCCGAACTTGGTCTGTTCCGCCGGTCGCGCTGCAACTTGAACAATAGAGGCCGCAGAATCGGGCACCGCGCTCGTTGAATCTTGCAGCCGCCTTCTCATCCCGGGCTGCGCGCCCCCGCGATGACCGGAACCGTTCTCCGAACCTCCCGAATCACCCATAGCCTGCGAGAACCGCCGGCCATTGGTGCCGACGGCGCCGGTGGTGTCGATCAAGCCGCCAGGCGGCTGGAATCGGAGTGCCATGTTAGGAACACGGAGAACATCGTTAGCGCTGGCGACCAGAACATTGACGTTGGCCGTCATGCCAGGCATGAGTTTCAGACGGTCGTTGTTTACAGCGATGACGACGGTGTAATTCACGACATTCTGGACGGTCACGGGCGCGAGGCGAATCTGGGAGACAATCCCATTGAATGTCTGCTCCGGATAGGCATCAACCGTGAATGTCGCCTGCTGGCCGACACTGATACCCCCGATGTCCACTTCGCCAATGGTCGCCAGGACCTGCATCTTCCTCAGATCGTTGACAATGGTGTACAGAGTGGGGGATGAGAAACTGGCCGCGACGGTCTGGCCGACGTTCACCTGGCGATTGATGACGACGCCATCGATGGGTGCGTAGATGGTTGAATAGGCGAGGTTGATTTTCGCTCTTTCGAGGCTCGCGTTCGCCTGCTTCAGTGCGGCGTCATTGGATTCGTACGTGGTGAGGGCAGCATCCAGGTTTATTTGCATGTCAAGCCCCTTCTCGACCAGCACCTTCTCCCGATCCAAAGCCCTCTTGCTGTCCGCCAGTTGAGCCTGCGCGCGGGCGAGACTCGCCTCGGCATCGTGGACCGCCTGCACCAGGAATGTCGAGTCGATCTGAGCGATAACCTGCCCTTCCTTCACGATGGAATTGAAGTCGGCGTACAGCTTGGAGATAATGCCTGATACCTGAGTTCCCACGTCCACCGAAACGACAGCGTTGATGTTGCCCGTGGCCATAACCGTCGTCGTGATATCGCCCTTGGAGACCTGGTCGAACCGGAAATCGTACCGGGGAGTGCCGCCTCGTGAGAACGTGAAATAGCTCACCACAACCAGCACTAGAACAACCGCACTTGAAATGATCAGCTTACCCTTCATGACCTGCCCTCGGTAGTTGTACCATTCCTTGAGTTAGTCCCGCCGGCGGGACACAATTCCTGACCAGAATCCAAGCGGCCGTGGTACAATCACTTCGGGTGCACACCGCGCCGACCACCGGCTCCCCCTGGTCGCCGAGATCTGGACGGAATTCCGTTTGGCTCTCATCCGTCGTCTCCTCTGTTGGCGTCCAGGCTACCCTGGGCCACAACCTCGAAAGAAGCTTCTTAGGTTCTACTCTTGTCAATGGCGAACACTCTCCTTTGTGAACCCCGGCAGGTTGCGAGGATGGCAGCAGCCCATGGGCTGCTGCCATGCCTCGTTCGGCATACACATGAACGTCAATCAAACGGTCACGAACGTGCAGGACCGCCGGGAAGCAACTGGAGTACCGCATCAAAGCGCTTAATCTGCTCCGAAGAGAGCACAGTCCGGATCCCGGATTCTGCTTTGCGGTAAAGGTTCGCGTCCGCGCGCAAAGGACCCCTGAACGGCTTCATGCCATCCCCCCCGCCAGCTCCAGATGGCGCGTCGAAAGACAAACCGGCAAATACGTCATGAATCCGGACAAGCTGACTCTCGTTCAGTTGGAGAATGCCCTGGAGACACTCGACAGCGCTGTTGATGCGCGCCTCCTGCCATTTGTCCTTGTCCGCATTCTGCCTTTCGCCCCGCTTCGTCCGCAGGCTATCGAATTTGGCCCGCTGGTCCGGAGTAAGCACGTTGCTCAGTCGTTCGCTCAGTTGCTCATGGAGACGGCCAAACTGCGCGGAATCAGGTCTCGCACCACCCCGACCATGGGCGCGAGGTTCTTCCCTCGATGCCCGGAGCTCTTGGAGGACGGCGCGCACCTGTTTCTCCTGATCAGAAGTCAACGCCAGCTCATCGGCCATGCGGCGAACGGTCCGATCGATGGCTGTGCCCTGGAATTGCGATCGGCCGGGCTCCTTGTGCGTCTCCAGTTCGGATCGTCTTTGCTTGAGATAGCCGGTCAAGGCGACGAACTGGTCCGTCTCGAGGACTTTCCCGCCTTCCGCAAGGAACACGGCCACAGGTGGCGAAGCGCGCATCATCCCGGCGTCAGATGGCTGACGCCTCGAGCGGATATTCTCGCGCCGACTGTCCGCAGCGGCCTTCCACTTTGTCAACGCAGTTTCGATCTGCGACGCCTGCGCGTCGGTCATCTGCACGTTGGCACGCAGGTCTCCGAGCGCCGGGATCCACGATTCATGCCCCGACGCAGGCACAGAGGCAACCGAAGCTCCTGTTTTGGACACATCGGCCGTAGTGCCCCCTGATTGACAGCCGCCCAATCCCGTGGCCAGGAGCGCTGCCAAAACGAAAGTGGATCCATACGTGATGGTCGTTCTCATGCGGTTCTCCCTCTTTTGAGTAAAGTCTGCCTTCTTCCATACGAACGTGGGTTCCGGCTGCGCACGTTGTTCTGATCAGCACGTTCTTGCTCTCAATCCCCAGACTGACGGCGGAGTGAACGGTGGCGCGATGCGAAATGCCGGATCTTCCCGTGGTATGATCTGATATGTTCTGCCTCTTCCTCTGTCCCCCCTGCATCAATTCATCCTACATCCTGATACTCGCCAGATGTTGCAGAAATGTGGCAGAAATTGGGTATTTGGTGACGATCGGCGGGGGTTGGGCTGATGTCGATGGTGCCCGGATCGGGGATGCTGGGATTGGAGGACTATGGCGCTGATACCGCAGGAAGATCGACGTAGATGCGTGCCCCGTGAGGTTGGGCGTTTTCGGCATGGACCTGACCGCCATGACGCCGAACGATCTCCTGGACAATCGCCAGCCCCAGTCCGCTGCCGCTTGTCGACCGAGCCGTGGAGGCACGGTAGAATCGATCAAACACGTGGGGCAAATCGGCGGGTAGAAATCCCGGGCCGTCATCCGCCACTGTCATTCGGCACGAGTTCGAAGCAATGGATGCGTCCCGGGTGACAGACACAGACACACGCCCGCCTTGAGGTACGTACCGGATCGCGTTCATGAGGATATTTTCGATCACCTGCTCCAGGCGTCGCCCGTCTGCATCGACCCACGCTTCCGGTGCCGACGCGGAAAACTCCAGTGTCAGAGCAGCCTCACGGAAGCGCGGCTGGAATCGGGCCACCATGTTCCGGCACAATGCCACCCAGTCAAGATGCTCCCGGCCCAGCGTGATGGCGCCGGCTTCAAGCCGGGTCAGCTCGAGCAAATCGTTGATGAGGAGACCCATGCGCTTCGATTCATGAAGGATGTCACCAAGATATGTGGCCCGCTCCTCGTCCGAGATCGGGACCGAGGGCTCAAGCAATGTCTCCGCGTAACCTCGAATCGAGGTCAGAGGCGTGGCGAGTTCGTGCGTGATGTCGGCCAGCAACTGGCGTCGCTGGCCATCGCTCGCCAGAATCTTCTCTCTGGCGTCCGCCAGCGAGGCGGTCATGTTGTTGAGTGATTGCGCGAGCCGTCCGATTTCATCGGACCCCGGATCAGATACGCGTGCGCCGAGATTCCCGCCCGAAACTTCGGTGGCGAGTGCCTCAAGGGCGCGCAGTCGGCGAACAACAGCGCGGAACATGATCAATCCTGCGAGGCCTGCCACCAGGACGGCAACGGGCAGCAGAAGCAACAAGCCCGTCCCTGGTGCCGGTTCGCGGTAGACGCCGCCGGGACGGTTGAATGCCACCACCGTGACTTGTCCAACTGTGTCGGTTCCCACAATCACCGGCTGTTGCGCGGTCAAGCGGCGCCGGTCTCTCTCGACACCGGGCTGGGGCCGCTGCCCCAGTTCCCCGAATCGTTCCGCGGACAGGGAGTCCCAGAGCGGCCGAAACTGCCCGCTGAGGCCCGGTCGGACCTGACGGTCGTTGATTACACGTCCATCCTTGGACCGATAGATCGCGCCAGTGCCGCGGTTTTCGCGACCGAAGTTCCGCAGAACGGACGCCACATCGTCACCAAGCGAATCACTCAGGGCCCAACTGATTCTCTCGGCCGCCTGCTCTGCCAACAGGCTGGTCCGCGATTCCGCCACCCGAGTGGCCAGCGGTCTGAGGATTGTGATCACGATCACGCCCTGAATCGTCGCGGCGATCAGCAGGACGGCGAGAAACGAACCGGCAAACGTCCAGAACAAGCTCTTGCGTCGTAGCGTTGGAGTCATTCGACCGGCTCCGCGAAACGGTAACCTGCTCCCCATACGGTTTGGACGTAGCGCGGAGGACCCGGATCTGTCTCAAGCTTCCGCCGGAGGCGGCTGATGACACTGTCGATAGAGCGGCCATCGACGACCCGCTCATCGCCCCAAACATAGGCCATCAAAGCCTCCCGTGTGTAAACCCTGCCAGGGTGTGACGCGAGGAAATGAAGAATGTCAAATTCAAGCGTGGTCAGCGCGATCTTCTGACCATCTCTTTCTGCTTCCCGCCGTGACGGATCGATCTGCAGGCCGGGGAACAACAAGATGTCCTCGCGCTCGCGCGGCTCTGCGCGGCGCAACAGCGCCCGTACCCGCGCCACCAGTTCCAAAGTACTGAAGGGCTTCGTCAGGTAATCATCGGCGCCGATCTCGAACCCCAGGACCTTGTCTCCCTCGCCGCTACGTGCCGTCAGCATGAGGATCGGAGCATTGCTCTTGCGCCGGATCCGGCGCGTAACCTCAAGTCCATCCAGTCCCGGAAGCATAATATCGAGCACAAGCAGCGAGGGTTGCAGTCGTTCGAAGTCCGCCAGAGCCTGCGCGCCGTCGTGCGTCTGATGGCACTGAAATCCGGCGACCTCGAGGTTCTTGGCGATCAGGGCGGCGATGCGCCGATCATCTTCAACAATGAGAATCGAGGGTTCCATTGATCCGGTCGCACTTCCTCAGACGGGAACGGACACCACAATCGCAATGTAGGAGAAGGGATGCTCCCACTCAACCGATCTGTTCAGCGTTCCTGCCTGCGGCGGGGGGTGACTCCTGCATCACGCCAGCGATGCGAGCACGATGCCGGTGAAGTACCCGCCCAGATTCGCACACATGTGGACCACGATCGGATGAATCATGCTGCCGGTGCGGTCACGGTAATGACCGGCCAGAAGTCCAAGAAGAAACGCCGCGACGACAATGACCGATACGGGGGCGAAATCACCGCCCAGACTCAAGAGCGAAAAGTGAATCAAGCCGAACGCCACAGCGCCAACTACTGCAGCAAGCGAGAAGTCGTGACCGAAGAACCGCCAAGACCGGGACAGAAGAGGTGTCAGAAGCCCCTGCAAGAGGCCGCGGAACAGAAGCTCTTCATAGACGCTCCGACCAATCACAACCAGCGCCGCGATCTGCAAGAAAGAGAACCCGGCGACTGGGTCGGGCATAGCACCCGGGACAACCGCGCCGAGGAGAGTGGTCGCAACGCCGAGCGTCAGACCGAGGCAGGCCGCCCACGCCAACTGGGGCGGCTGACCAACGGCCCAATTGAAGCGACAAATCCCTCGCCCCCTTAACACCGCCATCACTACAAGACAAATCACCAACCCAACGCCCGTGCCAATGAGTGCAGCGGACCATACAGGTCGCGCATTTTGCATGGCTGTCCGCCCAAGCGCCATCATCACGGACGATTCGACAGCCATGATTACGAAGATCAGCCCGAACGGGGCGAGAAAGCGCCCCAGGATTCCCAGTCGCGATGTGCCGGCAGGTGTCATCTGTATGCTCCCTCTGTATGCCCCCTCAAATGAAAGTGGACGGCTGTGTTCCTAAGCTAAGACACCACCTGTCTTCCTCCAAGTCCCATCTTGCCGGAGCTCGTCGATCGCAATCGCCGCCAATGGCTGAGGGACCCGCGCTTGCTGACTGCTTGCCGTGCACTTCGCCTGTAACCTTTTCCCTGGTCTTCCCGTCATAAGAATGTGCGGGCGATGGTGGCAAGCGGCGTCGCCGTGTGCCCCCCGATGAGTCGACAATCGGATGCCCCGCGCAGGGAATCAACCGGGGAGCATTTCCCCAGAGAACAGGAAACAAGACCGTCGATGCTGAGAGCGTTCAGCGTCGGCACAGAGGGGAATTCGCGGCTTCGATCAGCTCCAGGCTGCGGCGCCGCAAGCGAACGAAAGAAGAGGATCTGAAATGTCGCGTACGAAATGGGTGGGTGCGATCATAGGAACGCTGCTCGCAATAAGCTCGGCCTCCGGATCACCGGCCGATTCGCCCGATACGAAATTCGTTCCCACATACCTTCCGACACTGCATGTCAGCCGTGCGCCCAGCCCGATTAAGATCGACGGCGATCTGAGCGATCAGGGTTGGCAGGAAGCCCAGCCCGCCACCAGCTTCACGGAGCACTCTCCCGGCGAAGAGGTGTGCCCTCCAGTTCGCACCGAGGCGTTTGTGACCTACGATGACGACCACCTCTATCTGGCCGCGATATGCCACGCCGCTCCGGGAACTGTTCGCGCCTCGCTGTGCGAACGGGAACGCATCTTCTCGGATGACAACATTGGGTTCTTCTTCGACACATACGGCGATGCGTCCCGGGCTTACATTATCAATGTCAATCCGTATGGCATCCCCTACGATGCCCTCTGGACGCCGGAGTATGGCGAAGACCAGAATTTCGATCTGATGTTCGAATCGGCCGGGAAGATAACCGATTCAGGATATCAGGTGGAGCTCGCCATCCCGTTCACGAGCCTGCGGTTCCCGAACAAGCCTGTTCAGAGCTGGAAATTCGACTTCTACAGGCACCACTTCCGTGAGGTCCATTACTCGATGTCATGGTCCGCCAATGATAAGAAGGAATCCTGCTGGCCCTGCCAATGGGGCACAGTGTCCGGCATTGAAAATGTCACGCCGGGACGGGGCATCGAGTTCCTCCCAAGCTTCGCGGCCCATCAGTCCGGCGCAGCCAGCGACACAGCGTCAGCGGGAAGACCTTTCAAGAATAGCGCGATCCTCGGTGACTTGTCTCTGGGAGGAAAGTACGCGATTTCGTCGGACATCGTTCTCGAAGCCACCTACAACCCGGACTTCAGTCAGATCGAGTCGGACGCATCACAAGTGGACGTCAACACGACCTTCGCGCTATCCTACCCCGAGAAGAGACCGTTTTTCCAGGAGGGGATGGATCTCTTCCGCACCAATTTCAACGCTGTTTACACACGGTCCGTCAACAGTCCTGACTTTGCCGCCAAGACATCGGCTCAGATCGGACGAACCAGCGTCGCTCTTCTCTCCGCCCACGATCGTCAAAGCCTCGACATCATTCCCTTTGAGGAACGGTCGGCGTATGTCCCGCTCGGCAAGACCTTCGTGAATATGCTTGCCGTCCGCCACGCATTTGGACGCGATAATCACATCCGCACGCTGATTACAGACCAGCGAATCGAGGGAGGCGGCGCGGGGACACTGGCCAGTGTTGATGGTGCTCTCCGCTTCACGAAGAGTATCAATCTGCGGGGACAGTTCGTTGTGACGCATACGGACGAACCCAACAATCCCGCCATGACCTCCGATCTGGAGGGTCAGGTCTTCGCCGACGGCAAACACACCGCCACGTTCGACGGGGAATCATTCTGGGGGAATGCGGCACTGGCCGCGATCCAATACAACTCCCTCAACACAGGTGCGTCCCTTGCAGGATATTTCCGGACACCGACCTATCGCGCCGCGAACGGTTTCCAGCCGCGCAATTCTGATCGGCATCTCGAAGGCAATTTCAATCAGCAGATCCGTCCCAAGGGCTCGATCTTCTGCTCGCACTCACCGAGATTCAACTTCGGACGGATTTGGAATACGGATGGCATCCGGAAGAACGACTGGCTGAGCTTGCAATGGTATTCCCAGTTTCGCTTTGCACAACTTGGTGTCGTGACCGAGTACCAAATGAGCACAGAGCGTTTTCAGGGCGCCGATTATCGCAACCTCTGGTACATGGCGGCGCAGTTTGAGGCCACGCCCATCAGCGCGACCCGTCTGGGCGCGACAGTGATCTATGGCCACCAGGTCGCCTACGACAACCAGGCCGTCGGCAAACAACTGATTCTCAGAGGCTGGGTCGAATTCCGCCCTGTGAACCGCCTGCTCATCGAACCAAACATCGAATTCACGCAAAGCCGCGATTTGTACACTGACCAGGAGTTCTATAACGGATACATCGCCGGAACACGTGTCGGCTATCAATGCAGCAGGGAGTTGTCACTGCGGCTGGTCGGCGAATTCAACAACTTCACCAAGCGATGGGGCGTTGATCCATTGATCACGTATCGTCTCAATCCCTTCTCGACGTTCTACGCCGGGGCAACATACGATTACGACCGCTTCACCATCTACGACCACGAGATTCGGCGCGCAACCACACGCCTCTCCTCACGACAGTACTTCATGAAGATTCAGTACTTGTTCCAGACCTGACGGGCGTGCTGAGAAGCCTTGGTCGCGCCCGATTGCAGGCCAGCCCCGCCCGCCTGTCTCTTTTGAGCGACGATTCAGGGTTGGTTCCATGCCGGCTCGCTGCGGCAGGGCATTCCACACAGCCCAAATCCAAGCAGAGCCGCCTCATAGCATGGAACCATGACAGTTAATCTCTGTTAATGGGTGGCAGGTAATGAATGCCCGGTTGAAGCCGAACTTACATCAAGGAGACAGAAGAACTCATGACCACGATTGCACGAGATATCACCGAACTGATCGGCAGAACCCCTTTAGTCCGCCTGAACAAGATCGGCGCCGGCCTCAAGGCCGACCTGGTTGCGAAACTGGAGTCTTTTAACCCGTTATCTAGCGTCAAGGACCGCATAGGCTTGGCCATGATCGAAGCGGCCATGGCTGCGGGGCGCATCAAGGAAGATACCGTTTTGGTCGAACCAACGAGTGGGAATACCGGAATCGCCCTCGCCTTTGTGGCGGCAGCCAAGGGCCTCAAGCTGGTTCTCACAATGCCGGACACGATGAGCATCGAACGGCGCAAGCTGCTGGCGATTTTCGGCGCCGAACTCGTGCTGACGCCCGGCACCGAAGGGATGCCCGGTGCCATCCGCAAAGCACGTGAATTGGCAGAAGCCAATCCCAACTACCTGATGCTGCAGCAATTTGAGAATCCCGCCAACCCGGAGATCCACCGCAAGACGACCGCTGAAGAGATCTGGAAGGATACGGACGGCCAGATCGATATCCTCGTCTCCGGGGTCGGCACCGGGGGGACAATCACAGGAGTGGCGGAGGTGATCAAGAAGCGCAAACCGTCATTCCGCGCCGTCGCCGTCGAACCCTCGGACTCGCCGGTTCTCTCAGGCGGCAAACCGGGTCCGCACAAGATTCAAGGCATCGGGGCAGGATTCGTCCCTGCCGTCTTGCGCACCGAATTGATCGATGAAATCATTCAGGTTCAGACCCAGCAGGCGGGGCAGATGGCGAGGCGTCTGGCGCGCGAGGAGGGAATTCTGGGCGGGATTTCTTGCGGCGCCGCCCTCCATGCCGCAGTCGAAGTGGCCGCCCGAGCTGAGAACGCAGGGAAGATGGTCGTGGTCATTCTCCCCGATACCGGGGAGCGTTACCTGAGCACATGGCTTTTTGAGGAAGCATAGAATGGGTTGCACAACCCTTATGAGTACCGGGGGCGATCGTGAATCAAAAGGACACACTTGATACTGTCGACGCGGCAACGCTGGAGTCTGTGGTCGACTGTCTTTGCTCCACCAGTGACCACCTGGCGCATATACGGTCGGCCAACGGCAATGACCGATATTTGCCATCGAGGGATGCCGTGGTCGAGATGGTCGAGTCGTTGCGTGCCGTCTTGTTCCCCGGGTACTTCGGCACCTCAGAACTGACGGCCGAGAGCCTGCGCTTCCACGTCGGAGCGACGCTCGACCGTGTTCTGCGTATCCTGCGGGAACAAGTGCAGCGCTGCCTGCTGTTTGTGCATGATCAGGGGCTAAAGGATGACTCGGGCCGCGAGGAGCGGGCATTCGAAGTGGTCCGGAGTTTTCTGGCTCGTCTTCCGGAAGTGCGCAGACTGCTCGCCACAGACGTCAAAGCCGCGTATGAGGGCGACCCAGCAGCCACCTCTCCCGACGAAGCCATCGTCTGCTATCCCGGCATCCAGGCCATTGCCAATGTCCGTCTGGCGCACGAACTCTACCGTCTCGGCGTTCCACTCCTGCCGAGAATGATCACCGAACACGCCCACAGCATCACCGGCATCGATATTCATCCGGGAGCGACAATCGGCGAGGAGTTCTTCATCGACCACGGCACGGGCGTGGTGATCGGAGAAACCTGCGAAATCGGCAATCGGGTCAGGGTCTATCAGGGCGTGACTCTGGGTGCCAAGAGCTTTCCTTTGGATGAGCACGGCAATCCGATCAAGGGCATCCCGCGGCATCCCATTGTCGAGGATGACGTGATCATCTATGGGGGCGCGACAATCCTGGGCCGTGTCACCATCGGGCGCGGTTCCGCGATTGGGGGAAACGTCTGGCTGACGCATAGTGTCCCGCCGGGAAGCCGCATCACCCAGGCGCAGGTCTTGCCGGTTCAGTCCCACGGCGACGCGGGGATTTGATTCGACCGTCCGTGTTGCTCTGTCTTCCCCTCGCCGGTGAGAGCCTTCAGAGCTTCTGACAAAGAGACGCCAGGTGTAGGGGCGCACTGCGTGCGCCCGGCGCGGCGAACAGCCGCGCCTGTGCGTAACCGGATGGGGAGTCTCGTCACGGTGGACGCTTCACTCCGCCCATGAGCCATTTTGCTGCAGTCTCTTAGGCGATTCCGTAAACCTGCTTCGGCGCGAGGTACTGAGGGAATCGGTCAATCAGGGCCTTGCGGACCTCCCAGCACAGATGGCACTCATCAACATACCCTTCGGTAGGAGTGATGCCGTGATGCCTGGCGAGCTCTGCCGGCCCCCCTCGGATCAATGGCCCGCAGATGGGGTGCGCGTGGGGATTGTACTTCGCGACCAATTCAGACAGGGGAATCTCCCACATGTTGCCCATGCTCAGTCCCTGGCAGAGGTGGACGTTTCCGAAGGGATCAACATGCACGCGCTGCGGGTCTTCGAGATCTTCATGGGGGCACTCGATGAATCGCTCCCAGGGAGCTCTCGGCAATCCCGCCGTCAGCTTCTCGACCGCCCTCCCCCGATACATGACATTACCACCAGTCACGGGTTCGCCCTTTGCTCCCGTTGCGGCGGTCTGCTCTCCCGTCGCCGGCTGCGCGATACAGATGGTATCTACTGGAAAGTCCAGCTCCCTGGCGGCGGCGAGTGCCCATTTCGCCGGATTGTCCTGGTCCTGTCCGTGGTGGAAAACATCATCACTCAAGCTCAGATCGGCGACACCCAACTCACGCAGAGGCGTCAGCCAGAGGACGGCATCTTCCACAGAAGTCGCCCAATAGCAATTGGTCACAACCCCGGTCTGCAGACCCAGATCACGCGCCATACGGATGCCTTCCAGCATCAATGGGTAGAAGAGAAAGGGTTCGCCGCCCTCAAAGTACACCCACCTGACCGATGCGACCTTCGCGGTTTCTCTCAGCGCTTCGTCAAGCCGGCTAAGCGTAAAGGTTCCCTTGGCGCTCGGGCTGCAGTAGAGGAAACAGTGGTCGCACTCATTCGTGCAACTGTAGGTCAGCAGAAAGTGGATTCCGGTCAGCATTCTTCCCTCACCTCGCGGAGGCGACGCGAGACGAATCATAGTCCCTCTGAGACATCCGATCCATGGAAAAACCCGCCCCGCGCAATTCGGGCGGGGATCACCCGCCCCCTGTCGGTCTGCCCCCTCGGCCACACCTTCGCCACACGGCTCTACCAGAAGACGGGCAACCTCTACCTCGTGCAGCCCGCCGTCGCGGGTTGGGGCACCGGCAGATCACGACCACGGAGATTCATGAGAGCGTGAGCGCCCGGGCGCGGCGGCGGGCAGCGGGGAGGGCTTGAAGCTATTCCCAGAGCAATCCTACTCCTCTTGCCGATTTCGTCAAAGTCCCGTATTGTGGATTGAGCCACTCTCCAGTAGTTTTCTAATGGACATTTCTTTCTTGGGAAAGGCGATCTCATGATCGGCCAGACAATCTCACACTACAAGATCACCGCCAAGCTGGGCGAGGGTGGCATGGGGGAGGTGTACCTGGCCGTCGACTCCAAGCTCGATCGCAAGGTCGCGCTCAAGTTCCTGCCCCGGCAGATGTCGTCGCAGCCGGATGCCAAGGCGCGCTTCCTGCAGGAGGCGCGTGCCGCCTCCGCTCTGAACCATCCGAACATCTGTACGATCCACGACCTCCAAGAGACGGACGGCCAACTGTTCATCGTCATGGAGTACGTCGAGGGGCAGACCCTGCGGGACCGGACACAGCCGTTCACTCTCAAGCAGGTTGTGGAGATCGGGATTCAGGTCGCCGAGGGATTGGCGGCCGCGCACGAGAAGGGGATTGTCCATCGCGACATCAAGACCGAGAACCTGATGATGCGCAAGGACGGGATCGTGCAGATCATGGATTTCGGTCTGGCGAAGTTGCGTGGGAGTACACGGCTGACCAAGGAAGGCAGCACGGTCGGCACGGTCGGATACATGTCTCCCGAGGAAGTTCAGGGACTGGAGACGGACCACCGCACCGATCTATTCTCCCTTGGCGTTGTCCTCTACGAGCTGATCGCCGGGCAGTTGCCCTTCAAAGGGGCTCACGAGACCGCGATCATGTATGAGATCGTGAACGTGGATCCGCAGCCGTTGTCGGCGATTCGTGACGATGTCGATCCGGAGCTGGATCGCCTCATTCTCGACTGTTTGCAGAAGGACCCGAACGAGCGCTGTCAATCGGCGCGGGAGATTTCCCGAGACTTGCGGCGATTCAAGATCGACTCGGGCCGCAAGCACCAATCCCGGGTGTCCACGGTGAGGCCATCCCTCTCCGTCCGTGAAGGTCCCGCGGCAAGTGGCTCAACGACTGCGATTAAGAGTGGCATTGGACGCTTCAAAGGGTACGCGATCGGTGCGATTGTCGCCGCTATTGTGACCGCATCGGCATCCTTCCTTCTCTGGCGAGGGAATCCGGGTTCATCATCCACTCACACGCTGCGCTTCACCGTCTCGGCCCCACCGGGGATGAGTTTGAGCGGGCAGGGTGGCGGCAAGATCGCGCTCTCACCGGACGGCCAGCGGCTGGTATACGCCATGGCTGACTCAACTGGGGCGAGCCATCTCTGGCTGCGCCCACTGAATGCCCTGACTGCCGAGCGTCTGTCCGGCACCGACGGTGGATTCAGTCCATTCTGGGCGCCCGACAGTCGTCAGGTTGGCTTCTTCGCCAACGAGAAACTCAAGAAGATTGACGTGACCGGGGGAGCGGTGTTGACGCTCTGCGATGCACCCGACGGCCGTGGCGGCACCTGGAACCGTGAAGGAACCATTGTCTTCGCGCCGGATTGGCTCGGCGGCCTCTCACGAGTCAGCGCGTCCGGTGGCATTCCGGTTGGTCTGACACATGCGGACTCTCTCCAGAATCAGATGACTCATCGCTGGCCGCAGTTCCTCCCTGACGGCAACAGGTTCCTCTACTTCGTGCGGACTGGATCCGTTTTCATTGACAGCAGTGCTTCGTTGTGGGTCGGATCTCTGGACGGCAGCGTGAATCGCGTGTTGATGCGGTGTGTCTCCAATGCCGGCTACGCGCACGATCACATCTTCTTTCTGCGGGAGAGGACGCTGATGGCGCAGCGATTCGACGCGGGCAAGGCCGAGCCGAGAGGCGACCCCTTCCCGGTGGCCGAAGGAGTCTTCTTCACCGAAGACTACAGCAATGCCGATTTCAGTGTTGCCGAGAACGGCACGTTGGCCTACCGGGCGGGAGAGGGCGACGCCGGATACCACCTGATCTGGTTCGACCGCAATGGCCGCAGCACTGACACTATTGGTGAACCGGGATGGTACCGGAACTGCATGCTCTCCCCCGACGGGCGGTTTCTGGCGGTCGATCTGGCGGCGGATGTCCCGGCCAGCAACAGTGACGTGTGGGTGTATGACTTGAACCGCGATGTCAAGACGCGCTTGACGTTTGCCCCGAGCGCTGATGATTATCCAGTCTGGTCTCCCGACGGGAGCCATATCTACTTCAGTTCGGCTCGCGGCGCATCGAAGAGAGATCTCTATCGCAAGCCATCGAGTGGAGCGGGGGAGGAGAAACTCCTTCTGACATCCGACCGGGACAAGTATCCCATGGACTGCGCCCCGGATGGGAGCCGTCTCGTGTTCCTATCCGTTGAAATCAAAGGCTCCAGCGATCTGTGGGTAGTTGGACTCGCCGAGGGAGGCGCGAAGGCGGCCTCTGATCCTGTGCCATTCCAGCAGACAGAATTCAGCGATGGGGACGCGCGTTTCTCGCCGGACGGCCGCTGGCTCGCCTACTTCTCGAACGAAACGGGACGCGGAGAAGTTTACGTTCGTCCCTTCCCCGGCCCCGGGGGCAAGTGGCAGATATCCACAGAATCCGGCGATTACCCGTGCTGGCGTCGGGATGGGAAAGAGCTGTTCTACATTACCGAGAAGAACATGCTGATGGCGGTCGACATCAACGGCGCCGGATCGTCCTTCGAGGCGGGTCGGCCGCGACCGCTCTTTCAGATGATGAATCCGATCCCTGCGTCTGGGACTTCACCCTATGACGTGACGGCCGACGGTCAGCGATTCATCGTCATCACCGGTGAGGCGGGCCAGGCCTCAACGATCAACGTCGTCGTAAATTGGGATGCGGAGCTCAAGACGAAGTGATCGGCCAGACCATCAGCCATTACAAGATCACCGCCAAGCTCGGCGAAGGCGGGATGGGGGGAATGTAGCGACCTGAGGGGCGATACCGCTTGCCATGACGCGATGAAGTTTCTGCTCACCGAAAGCAGTCACGAAGGAGGGAAGAATGAACACTCACACGAGGTGGCGCTATACCGCGAAGAGAATAAAGACCCACCTTGCTATTGTCCTCGTCACTCAGGTGCTCTGCTGGGTGCTGCCCGCTCTCGCGGCGGGAACCCAGCCCCTGACCGACACCCAGCGGGCCTGGCTGAGCAAGGCCAACCGGCATGAAAAGGCCGGTTGGGTGTACCTGCACATTGAAGGGTCTCCGCAGGAGCGTGGCTTCCAGCATGGCTATCTTCTGGCCAAGGAGATCGACGCAGGTATCCGGGCGACGCGCGTCGACTGGGAGTACAAGACGGCGACGGAGTGGACCTGGCTGCTGAAGAAAACAACAGCCATGTTCGAGAAGAAAATCGACAAGGAGAACTTGGTGGAGCTCGATGGCATTGTCGAGGGGATGCAGGCGGCGGGGATCACCTCGTCACGATCCGAAATCATCGCATACAATGGCTATATCGAGCTGGCAGGCTACTGGTGGCCCCAAGAATTGAAGAAGATCAAGGATGGGAAGGAGAAATTCGACAAGCAATCCTGCAGTGCCTTCATTGCCACCGGTAGCATGACCGCAGATAGTGGAATCGTGCTCGGCCACAATACGATGGGGAGTTATCAGGATCCGCTCCCGAATGTGGTCATCGACATCCAACCAGAACATGGTCACCGCCTACTGATGCAGACCTGGGCGGGATGGATTCACAGCGGAACGGACTTCTTCATTACCGATGCCGGCTTGGTGGGGACGGAGACGACGATCGGGTGGTTCGAGGGCTTTGATCCAAAGGGGATTCCTGAATTCGTGAGAATGCGCCGCGCCACTCAGGATGCCGACTCAATCGGGGACTGGTGCTCAATTATGAAGCGTGGTAATAGCGGCGGGTATGCCAATGCTTGGCTTCTGGCGGATGTGAATACAGGCGAGATCGCGCGTCTCGAGCTCGGACTGAAGTACGTGGGATTTGAAAGGAAGACGGACGGATACTTCATTGGATCGAATATCGCCGAGAACCCGAAGATCCTGCGCTTCGAAACCACAACTCCCGCTACCGACATCCGCGGCTCGATCGTTGCCCGGCGCGTGAGGTGGAAACAGCTCATGTCACAGTACACCGGCAAGATCGACGTGGAGGCGGCCAAAGGGTTTGAGGCCGACCACTTCGACACATACTTTGGAGAGGATCGCCCGGGTAACCGATCACTTTGCGCCCATGGAGAGATGGAGCACCAACCAGCCGCCCCATGGAATATCCCGAACGATCCAGGAGGAACTATCGATGCCAAGGTAGTCGATGCGAAGATGGCGAAGCGTATGAGCTTCGCGGCGCGGTGGGGATCAGCATGCGGGACGCCCTTCGACGCTCAGAAGTTCCTGGCAGAGCATCCGCAGTTCGAGTGGATGAAAGACATCCTGCAGAGCCGTCCTTCTCAACCATGGACGGAATTCGTGGCGGGCGAGAAGCAGTGAACTCTGGTGGTGACCACATGATTGGCCAGACGATTTCCCATTACAAGATCACCGCCAAGCTGGGCGAAGGCGGGATGGGCGAGGTGTATCTGGCCACCGATACCAACTTGGACCGCCAAGTGGCCATCAAGGTCCTCTCCGCCGACCGATCCGGCGATTCGGATGCCCGGCATCGGTTCATCCACGAGGCCAAAGTGCAGGCGATGCTGAGTCATCCGAACATCGCCACGTTTCTCGATGTTGGGGAAGCGGAGGGACGTGCCTTCCTCGTGATGGAGTATGTGGAGGGACCGACCCTGCCCAGTTTGACCCGCGACGAGAAGCTGTCGCTGCCGGAGATTCTCGATCTGGTGATTCAGGTCGGTGAAGGTCTGCAGTCGGCGCATGAGCGCGGAGTGGTGCACCGTGACATCAAGCCGGAGAATATCCTTGTCACCGCCAAGCGGCAGGTGAAGATCACCGACTTCGGTCTGGCGAAGTGGAAGGGAGCGACCACTCTCACCAAGGACGGTACACGGATGGGGACGGCGTACTACATGTCCCCGGAGCAGGCCGAGGGGAGACGGGTCGATCATCGCAGCGATCTGTTCTCGCTCGGGGTTATCCTCTACGAGTTGATCTGCCAGCAACGTCCCTTCGATGGGGAGAACGAGTCGGTCATTCTGTCCGAGATCGTGAGCGCTCAGCCGCCGCCTTTGGCGCGCTTTTGTCGGGATGCACCGGACGAGTTGCAGCGCGTCGTGGGGAAGTGCTTGGCGAAGGACCCGGCAGAGCGGTATCAGTCGGCGGCGGACCTGGTGGCCGACTTGAGGCACCTGCGGCAGGTCCTGACCGGGGAGCGGCCCTCGCTGGTCCTGACATCTGTCCATCGGCACCGGTACCGGAAGTACGTCTTCGCGTCGTCGGCTGTCTTCGTAGTGGCGCTGGTCATCTTCGTCTTGAAGCCATTCAAGCTGGAGTTTGTGCCCGAACAGAAAGCAGCCGCCAACGAGAACTCCCTGGCGGTAATGTACTTTAACAACCTCGTGGATGCCGAGGACCGGGACAAGACCGCGCAGATGATCACCAGCCTTCTGATCACCGGCTTATCCGAATCGCAATACTTGCAGGTGGTCAGCCGCCAGCGGCTCCATGACATCCTCCGGCAGTTGGGCAAGGAGGGAGTCGCCTCCATCGACCAGAACACGGCCTCCGTGGTGGCCGCCAAGGCGGGTGTGAAATGGATGATCACCGGCGACATTCTGCAAACGCAGCCCCGGATTGTGTTGACGGCCGAAGTGTCCGATGTGCAATCCGGGCGGATTGTCACGACTCAACGCATCACCGGGGGACCGGGTGAGGATCTGTTTGCGGTGACGGACAAACTGAGCGCGGTGATCCGCGATCATCTGTCTTTGCCCGCGCCGGCGAAAACCGAAGCATCGCGTCCGGTCGCCGAGGTAACTACGCACTCGCCGGCGGCATATCGCTTCTACCTCGAAGGCCTCGACCTCGAGGAGAAGATGTATGACGACGAGGCGATGGTGCGTCTTCAGAAGGCAATTGCGCTCGACTCCACCTTCGCTATGGCTTATCTCCATCTTGCTACCAGCGGCATCCGTAGTGGCATTGTCGCCCCGGCGATCACAAGCCAACGGATCGCCAAGGGGGCTGCGTATGCGGATCGCGCCACCTGGAAAGAGCAATGCTATCTGAAGGCAATGACCGAGGCAGTGCGAGGTAATCGCGCGGCCGCAGTCACAGAGTTCGAGCGCGTCCTCAAGCGCTACCCGCAAGAGAAGGAAGCGTGGAAATTGCTTGGCAATGTATACCACCGGGTGTTCTGGCTGCCGGAGGACGCAGTCAGTGCATTTCGACAAGTTGTTGCCATCGACTCACTGGACAAGACCGCGTACAATTCGCTTGCCTATTGCTATGACGCGCTCGGGGAGTTCGACAAATCGCTCGAGTCCATTAACAGATACATCGCGCTGGCACCGGATGAGCCCAACCCTTATGACACCCGAGGCGATCTGTATGCTTTCAACGGGCGCATTGACGATGCCATCGCCTCATACAAGAAAGCCCTCGAACTGAAGCCCGATTTCTACTCCAACTTCAAGCTGGTGTTGTTGTACATTTACGAGCGAGACTATGCGCATGCTGACAGCGTGTCTCTATCGATGGCCGCCAGTTCGAGCCAGTGGCTTCGGTCGTTCGGGCGGTATGGTCTGGCTCTCTCACTGATCTACCGAGGGCGATTCAGAGACGGGTTGGATATGCTCAATCAGGGGCTCGCGGCCGACCGGCTCGAGCAGTATGAGGGAGAGGCGTACACGATCAAGCTCGTTGGGAAAGTGGACTGCTACCAGGGTATGGGGCAGACCGATTCGGCGCTGGCGGAACTGAACCGGTTTCAAACACTGAACCGCCGTCTCAATCCCAGCGAAATCGACAATGGGCGAAGTTGGCAAGTCGAGCTTCTGGCGGAGAAGGGTGAGTTGGTGCAAGCCAGTGCGGTTGCCGCCGCCCTCCAGACCGACATCGAAAAGGCGGACACGAATCAGAGGTATATTTATCAATACGCGCAGGGCTGCATCGCCTTTGCCCGTGGGGATTATCAGACGGCGGTTCGTGAGTTAGAACGCGCTGCGGCCGCCGCCCGCAGGCTCGAGAGTAGCAGAGAGGCTCGCCGACTTTTTTGGATGCGTTACTTGCTCGGACGCGCCTATTTGACGTCCGGGATGCTTGACCGGGCCGTCGCGGAGTTCGAGAAGGTGACGCGCCTTGGTTGGATGCAAGTTATGGATCCGTTCAAAAGGGTGAAATGCCACTACTATCTGGGCCAGGCGTACGAGCAATCCGGCTGGAAGGCGAAGGCCATCGAGCAGTACCAGACGTTCCTCGACATCTGGAAGGACGCCGACCGCGAATTGCCGGAGATCGTTGACGCCCGCGTACGGCTGGCGAAGCTGCGTTCCTCATAGCGTCAGGCACCTGACACACTGGACTATTGGGACCGGCGACCTGTACCTCGTCCAGCCCGCCGCGGCAGGCTGGGGCACAGGCGGATTACGACGACGGAGATCTATGCGCGGGTGTCGGATGAGGCACTCCGAGTGGCCATCGCACGAGGCAGAAAGATCAGCCTCCCGTGCCGTGTTTGTGTTCTTCCATCGCCGGTGACTTGATCAAACCCGCCGCGGCGGAATCGAGTTTGGCCAGATACCTCGCAGGTTCCTTCTCGAAGATCTTGACACAGTTCTTGCAGCAGAACTTGATGGCCCGGCCGTTGTAGCTGTACTCGACTGCGGGGCCCATCTCCCCCAGCTTTTCTCCGGAGACAATACACCAGTCGATCGGGTACGTCTGTGCGGCCTGTTGGGTCTGTTGGGGTGTCTGCGTTGCCTGCTGAGCGGGTTTCGTCTGGGAGACCGACGCGGGCTGCTGTTCCGCCTGCTTCCCGCCGCATCCCGAGAGAAGCAATCCCAGAGCCAACATGGCGACCGTTCCTGCGACGATGATTTGTTTCTTCACGATAAACTCCTTTCGTTCATTGAACGTTGTGATTGGCGCGTTCGGCGATGGATTCAATCCATTTTGTCTCGTCTTTTATCTGTCATCATCTGATTTCACTGATCGCTCAAAGCAGGTCGTGCCTCCAGTCCTGGCAGGGTCGATGTCACTTCCTTGCGTCGCCACAAAAGATAGATCGCGGGATAGACCAGCAGCTCCATGAGGAAGCTGGTGAACAGGCCGCCGACCATTGGGGCGGCAACGCGCTTCATCATGTCCGCGCCGGCGCCGGTGCTCCACATGATCGGCATGAGACCCATCGACGCCGCCATCACCGTCATCATCTTCGGGCGAATCCGCTTCACGGCGCCATGGATGATCGCTTCGTGGAGGCCGGCGATACTGTTGAGTTTGCCGGCACGCTTGTATTCGTCGTGGCTGAGTTCGAGGAACATCAACATGAAGACGCCGGTCTCGGCATCGAGTCCGGCCAGGGCAATCATGCCGACCCAGACGGCAATAGAGACATTGTAGTGGAGGATGTACAAGAACCAGACCGCACCCACGAGACTGAACGGGACAGCCAGCATGACGATCATCGCTTTGAACGACGACTTGGTGTTGGCGTACAGCAACAGGAAAACCAGAAGGATGGTCAGGGGCACGATCATCTTCAGGCGTTCGCGCACGCGCAGCATGTTTTCATATTGGCCGCTCCAGACCAGCGAGTAGCCGGTGGGCAGTTTGAGCTGGCTGGCGACGACACGCTTGGCTTCATCGACGTAGCCGCCAATGTCGCGGCCGGTGATGTCCACGTACACGTAGGCCGCCAACATGCCGTTTTCGTCGCGGATCATGGACGGGCCATTGACCAGTTCGATATCGGCCAGTTCACTGATAGGTACTTGAACAGGCCGGGCCGCGCCGGTTTTCGTGCCGTCACCACCCATGCCGCTGCTGCTGGCGGCCATTCCCCCGGCGCGGGCGGTGACGAGAACGCGGCGCAACTGGTCGAGATCGGCTCGCAGGTCACGGGGGTAGCGGAGATTCACCGAGTAGCGCTCACGGCCCTCGATCGTGGTCGTGATGTTCTCCCCGCCGATGGCACTCATGATAACGCCGTGGAGGTCGTCAATGGTCAGGCCATAACGCGCGAGTTGAGGGCGTTTCGGGATGAAGTCCACGAAATAGCCGCCGGAGGCGCGCTCGGCAAAAACACTGCGGGTGCCGGGTACCTGGCGCATAATCGCTTCAAGTTGCTCGCCGATGTGCTGGATCGAGTCTAAGTTCGCGCCAAAGACCTTGATACCGATCGGGGTACGAACACCCGTCGTGAGCATGTCAATGCGGCCCTTAATCGGCATCGTCCAGGCATTGACGTTCCCAGGAATTTGCAGGGCACGGTCCATCTCATTGACGAGTTCTTCCCAGGAGATATTCTCGGGCCAGAGACGGCCGAGCACTTTGCGGAACGACGCCGGCCAACTGCTGAAGAATCGTTCCTTGTGACGCCACTGTTCTTTCGGTTTGAGTAACACCGTGGTTTCCATCATCGAGAACGGCGCCGGGTCAGTCGAGGTCTCGGACCGGCCGGCTTTGCCCCAGACGCTGATGACTTCGGGGAACGACTTCAGAATGCGGTCTTCGATTTGCATCAGCCGCTGCGCCTCGGTAACAGACAGACCAGGCAGAGTGGTAGGCATGTACAGAATGGAGCCTTCATTGAGCGGCGGCATGAATTCGTGGCCGAGCTGCATGTACACCGGCACGGTCGTCGCAACAATCAGCACTGCCAGCACGATCACTGTTTTGGGATGCCGCAGCACCCACCGGCAGGGTGGTTCGTAGATCGCGAACAGGACGCGGCTGATCGGGTGCTTTTCCTCGGGGTAGTATTTGCCGACGGCAAATGCGTTCACGAGCTTCGCCAGCAAGCGTGGGCGAAACTTGAAGTCGTCCATCCGCGCGAACAGCATTCGCACCGCCGGATCAAGCGTCACCGCCAGCAGCGCGGCAAGGGCGATGGCGAGCGTCTTGGTGTAAGCCAGGGGCTTGAATAACCGGCCCTCCTGGTCGAGCAGCGTGAAGACCGGCAGGAACGACACCGCGATGACCAGCAGCGAGAAGAACACGCTCGGCCCGACCTCCTGCAAGGCTTCCAGCCGCACCTTGTGGAAATCGCCCTTGCGGCCTTCCTCATGCCAGCGCTCGAGTTTCTTGTACGCGTTCTCGACTTCGACAATCGCGCCGTCCACCAAGACGCCGATCGAGATCGCGATTCCGGCCAGGCTCATGATGTTGGAGGTGATGCCCATGTAATACATTGGGATAAAGCACAGCACGACGGAGATCGGGATGGTGATAATCGGCACAATCGCCGAGGGGATGTGCCAGAGGAAAAACAGGATCACCAGGCTGACGATGATCATCTCCACGAGCAACTCGTGCTTGAGATTGTCGATCGATTCTTGTATCAACTTCGACCGGTCATAAGTGGGGACGACCTCCACGCCTTCCGGCATCGACGGCTTGAGTTCCTTGAGCTTTTCCTTGACGCGCTCGATGACATTGAGCGCATTCTCGCCGTGACGCATCACGACGGTTCCGCCCACGGCATCACCCTCGCCGTCGAGGTCGGCGACCCCGCGCCGCATTTGCGGTCCCAGTGCTATCGTCGCCACATCGCGCAGGAGCACCGGTGTGCCCTGCTGGCTGGTCTTGAGAACGACCTCCTCCAGCGCCTCGGTGCTTTGGATGTAGCCCCGGGCGCGCACCATGAATTCCTTGCCGCTCCACTCGATGAGGCGGCCGCCCACCTCGTTATTGGAGCGGCGGATGGCTTCCGTGACCTCCATCATGCCCAGGCCGTAGCTCTGGAGGCGATCCGGGTCAATTGTGACCTGGTATTGCTTTTGGAAACCGCCGATGCCGGCGACTTCCGACACGCCCGGCACACTTTGCAGTGCATATCGCAGATTCCAATCCTGGTAACTCCGCAAGTCCGCCAGGCCGTGTTTACCCGAAGTGTCCTTCAGTGCGTACTGGAACACCCAGCCGACGCCTGTTGCATCCGGGCCCAACGAAGGACTAACGCCTGCCGGCAGAGAGCCGGTGATCTTTTGGAGATATTCCACGACCCGGCTGCGTGCCCAATAAATGTCGGTACCGTCCTGGAAGATGACGTAGACATAACTGAAGCCAAAATCGCTGAAGCCACGTATCGCCTTCACCTTCGGCGCCCCCAATAGCGCCGTGATGATGGGATACGTCACCTGGTCCTCCATAATGTCCGGGCTGCGATCCCACTTCGTGTACACAATCACCTGGGTATCCGAAAGGTCTGGGATCGCGTCCAGCCGGATGTTCTTCATCGTGTAGATTGCATAGGCGACAGCCGCCGCCGTCAGCATGATCACCAGCACCCGGTTTGAAGCGGCGAAGGCGATCCATTTCTTGATCAGCGTGCCTTCTGAGGAAGAGGAAGTTTGCATGGCCGGATGAGTTACTGTTGGTGTCCCGTGTGCCCGCTGTCAGTCGGCGTTCCGCTGCCGCCGCTGTTTATCATCGCATCGATTGCAGCTTTCATGCTTGATTCGCTGTCCACGAGGAAGTTGGCGGAAACGACGATCCGGTCACCTTCCTGCAACCCGTCGAGCAACTCATACCAGTCGTCGCTGCGCGCGCCGATCTTGATCGCGACCGGGATCAAGCGGCCGTCTCCCCCGTCCTTGAACGCGTAAGTGCCCTTGCCGCCGAACATCACTGCCGAGACCGGGATGGCGAGTTTCTCGCCGCGCTGGTAGAACAGCCGCGCGTCGCCGTACATCCCGGGTTTGAGCAGCCCATTGGAATTCGGAATCTCCAGGCGCGCGCGCATCGATCGGGTCTCGGGATCCAACGTTGGCGAGACGAAGATGACTTTGCCCTCAAACGTCTGGCCGGGCCAGTACGGCAAGGAGAGTTCCAGTGGTGTTCCGACCTGAACGTAAGGAAGATCGGACTGGTAGATATCCGCGTCACCCCAGACGACGGAAAGATCGGCGATGGTCATCAACGATTCGTCGGGCATGACCTTCTGGCCGGCCAGCACCTGCTTGTCTGTCACGATGCCGCTCGCGGGCGCGTACAGTGTCATGAATTGCTGTGCAATGCCGGTTTTCTCCAAATCACGGATCTGCTCATTGCTGATGTCCCACAACTGTAATCGTCTCTTGGTCGCAGCCAGAAGCGCCTCACCGCCGGGTTTATCCTTCGCCTTCAGAGCGATCAGGTATTCGTCCTGCGTCGACACCAGTTCCGGGCTGTACAGGGTCAGCAACGGATCGCCCTTCTTCACTCCCTGACCGGTTACCGCAACAAACAACTGACCGACCCAGCCCTCGACTTTGACCGTGACTTGATGCAGCCGCGTTTCGTCGGCCGCGATCAGTGCAGAGGTTCGTACATCACGGGCCAGTGAACGTTTCTCCACTGTTCCGAGCTTCAGGCCCATGAGCTGGCGTACCTCGGGCGTGATCGAGACCGCCGCTAACCCGGACACAGAGGGCGATTCGCCACCCTCGGTGACTTCGAACGGGACCATCTCCATGCCCATTGCGTCCTTGCCGGGTTTGTCGCTGACCTCGCCGGGTGTCATGGTCGAGCGATACATGATCTTCTTCTTGGGCGGCTCGGCCCGGCTGGCTTGCGTATCTTTGCTCATTGGCACGAGCTTCATCCCACAGATCGGACAATCACCCGGCTGATCGGAGATGACCGTTGGATGCATCGGGCAGTGATACTGCACCGCCTTGGCCGGGGCCGGGGCTTCGGTCTTCATTGGTACAAGCTTCATCCCGCAGATGGGGCAGTCACCGGGTTTATCGGAAATTACAGTGGGGTGCATGGGGCAGTGGTACTGCTGCGTGGCGTCGGCACTGCCGTGACTGGAAGGACCAACGCCACGGCCAACAAGAAACGCCGCCACCACGAGCATCAACGCGATGATGATCCAAGTCCATCGCCGCCGGTGTCGACCGGTGGGGATCGGCGCCGGGGTGTCCGAGGTTGGCTCATGGGTTTGCCGTGTTTCCATAGAATCCCTTACTCACTCTCCGGGCTAACGCGCCTCAGTCGGGCCCGCCCCGGCGATCGCATCGACATCGGTCGTGTACCGCTCGGCTTCAGCCATGGCGCGCGCGAGTTCGTTGGCAATTTGATTGGCGGTGATTCGGTCACGGTAGATTGAGACCGCATAGGTCAGAAGAGAAACAAATGAAGTCCGGCTCGAATTGTATCCGGCCAGGGCGCTCGCATACGCTTCCTGGGCCGCCGGAATGATGCGGTCGCGGTACAGATCGAGACTCTCGGTCAGGCGCCTGACCCGCCGATGCAACGTGCGCAGATTCGCTTCGGTCTCACGCCAGAGTTGCATGGCCTCGGCATCGACGCTTTTCTGCATCGACTGCATCGAAAGCGCCATCTGCCCCTGCTGCCGACCGGAGAAGATCGGCAGAGAAAACGTGGCTTGGAGACTCAGCATGTTGTCGCGAGGCACACCCATGTCCGATCCAGTGCGCATCCCGTATTTCGCCTGCAAGTTCAGCATGGGAAGACGCATGCGTTGCGCGGCCGCGGCCGAGAATCCATAACTGATCGATTGTCGTTGCAGCCGCTGGAGCGGGGGATAGTGGGCGCGCGCGGCCGCGAGCCAGGGGCCCACACTATCGGGAGACTCCGCTATGGGTGGCGTTGCCAGTGAGGGAATGGAATCGCCGGTGTCCCTACCCCGGAGAGATCTCAAGTTGCTCCATGCGGCATCGACTTCCTGCTGGGCCGACAGAATCTCCGATTCGAGCCGCCAAAGATCGGCTTGCGCGGCAACCACATCCTCCTGGTTGGCCTGATTCGTCGTCAGCTTGGCGCGTACCGATTGCACAACCTGGTCGAGCAGATCATGCTGGTGTGTCAGATCATCGAGCGTGCGGCGCCTATAGAAAAGATCGAAGTACGCGGTCTTCGCCGCCGTGATCAGATCGAGTTGCACTTCCCGCCGGTCGGCGCCCGCTGCCTCGGCATCAGCCTGCGCCGCCTTCTTCTGAAGTCCCTTCTGACCGGCGTATGGGATATTCTGGCTGAGACCGACCATCTTCATTGTCATTGGATCCATTGTGAAGTCGAACGAGGTCGGCACATTGTCGATCCCCAGCATGACCATGGGATCGTCCCATGCGCCGGCGGGACCGATCTTCGATTTCGCCGATTGCTCCATGTACCGCGCCGCGGCCGCGCGGTCATTATGTTGCAGCACGTCGGTGATCACTTGATCGAGATGCAGACTGTCTCCCTCTGGTGCCGCGTGCGCCGTCGGAGGAAGCTGGCCCAAGAGGATGATAACGGCGACAATCCACCGAGATTTCCGAACGCGGCGAGAGGCCGTTCTCCTACCTGATTGACTGTCCATGCGACTGCTAAGCATCTGAGCGCCTTAGATGTGGACCAAGCTACCTTAATATGTCTCGATCAACCACGCGACAAATAGACAGAAGCAACAACTGTGCCTCCGTAGAGAGATCAGCTATCACGTTGTCGTTCAGCATGTTCATATCAAGGAGAGCACGGATTCCAATGCGGTCGTATGGCTCAAATAGACCATTCACGGATTGAAATCAGGGATCGATTAATGATCGGGGCTGCCTCGTAAGTTCTAAAGCATTAATAGTAAATGTTTTACCTGTGTTTATGCCATTTGAGCCGAATCGATTTATTTGAGCCATTTCCGATAATCCACAATTGGCTCTGGATCACGCCAGTTCGCTCCCAAGAAGAAACGCGGCCGGGATCGATGATTGCCCCGGCCGCGTGAATCAGAATTGGATTTTGAGCAGCTATCGCCGAATCGTCATTTCTTTGAGCAGTTCCGCTGCCCCCATCACCTTGTCCAGCGTGAACAGGATGTAGCGGGAGTCGACATTGATGGTCCGGGCGACTCTCTCGTCGAACTGGTAGTCGGCCGCGACACTCTCGTAGTTTCCATCGAAGCACAGGCCGATCAGTTCGCCGCGTCCGTTGACGACCGGGCTGCCGGAGCTGCCGCCGGTCGTGTCATGGTTGTCGAGGAAATCCACCGGCACATCGTTCAAGTGAGAATCGAGATAGGGACCGAAATCGTGACCGTTGTACGCGGCCAGCAGAGCCGGGGGACTGTTGAACGGGGACTTCCCGGTGTTCTTCTCCACGACTCCCTTGAGGGTGGTGAAACAGTCGTAGTGCACCGCGTCGGCGGGTGAATAGCCCTCGAGAATGCCGTAGGTGAGACGCATCGTGCCGTTGGCGTCAGGGTACGCCGGACCGAGCTTCAGTTCCCGGTAGGCCGCGATCAGTTCGGGATTGAGTCTCCGCTGGGCGCCGTCGAACTCCTTTTGCTGCTGGCGCCGGGCTTCGAGTTCATCATAGAGCGCCGCCGCCAGCCCAATGAAGGCGTCATTCTGCGCCACAAGTTCCGTCTGCGACATGTCGAACATCTTCATCCGGTCGTCCAGCGACCCGAGTTTCGTGCCCGCGTAGAGACGCTCGGTAAGGGCCTCGATTGCCTTATCGGATCCGGCCGCCGTCGTATCGCCGATCATCTTGTCGAGCGGGGCGATCCGCTGGCCGGCCGGCAGCGCCATCGCCTGGCGCAACACGTAGGCAAACATGCGGCGGTCGACTTGCGGCACGAGATTGACCTGTGCCTCTTTCATGCTGCGGCGCATCGGGGGGACATTGCGGTCCATGTACTCCGGTTCGCGGTCCATGTCTTTCTTCGCCTTCTCGATGCTCCACTTGTAGAGCCGATTGGCGAAGCCGAGGTAATTGCTGGAGAACCCCAGCCAGCCAAGCACCTGGTCTTTCTGGTGAGTCAGCTTCTGTTTCTCGTAGAGAGCACGCAGGCCCGGCAGCGCCTGCCCATACTTCGCATTCAGCGCCGGTTGCTTCTTGAGCGCATCGGTCATCCTCTGTTCAATCTGTCTTCTCTGTTCGAGCACATGACCCTTGGTGAGTCCAGCGATCATTCCCTCGTAGTTCTTGAGGTAATTCGCCAAACCGCTAATCCGCGATGAAAGCCGCACCGCCCATTCCGGGTTCTCCTGGGAGGCCTTCTCCATGATGTCGATCAGGTCGCGGCGGGCCTTGACGCTCGCCGGATAATAGAAATTGAGCGCTTCTTCGATCGCGAATGAACTCTCAAACCGGTTTGTCCCGCCTGGGTATCCGATTGTGAGAGAGAAATCACCCTCCTTCAGAGGGCCGGCCGACACCGGCAGGTAGATCGCCGATTTGTAAGGGACATTCTCCTTGGCGTACTCGGCCGATTTGCCATCGGGCGCGACATAGGCGCGCAGGAACGAGTAGTCACCGGTATGGCGCGGCCACATCCAGTTGTCGATTTCACCGCCGTAATCGCCGATTCCCTCCCCCGGCACCGCGACAATGCGCACATCCTGTATTTTGAAGAACGTGACCAGCATGTATTGTCGGCCCTCGTCGAACGCCGCCACGCGGCACTTCACGTCGCGGCCTTTTTCCGCTTTGGCGATGATCTCCTTTGTCTGTTTCTCAATGGCTTTGTAACGATCGAGATCGGTCATGTTGTTCTTGACCGCCCCCAGGACCTTCTTGGTCACGTCCTCGAAGGACTTGCAGACATAGCAGTTGTAGCCGATGGCCGGAATCTCGTCGGCCTGCGTGCGCGCCAGGAACCCCTTGTCAATGTAGTTGTTCTCGGCGGTGCTCTGGCTCTGGATGGCGCCGAACGCGACGTGATGGTTGGTCACAATCAGGCCATTGGGCGAGACAAAGCTCCCCGTGCCGCCACCCAACTGCACGACAGCCGCCCACAGGCCGGTCCCGTCGGGGTTGTAGATATCCGCAGCCTTCAGCGTGAGTCCCCGGGCCGCCAGGTTGTCGAAATCCACTTGATCGAGAGCGAACATCGGCCACATGCCCTCATCGGCATGGGTGACATTCCCTGTCATCCCCACCAGGGCAATCGCAAAGCACAAAACCACCAGGATCTTCCGCACTGCAGTCCTCCTTCGAGCACCCCTGCGGGAAAGGTGGGGAGCCGGGGCGGGTGGAATCAACGGTTAATAGTCGGGGAGGGGTGGGAGTTGTGGCAGAAGTGTCAGGAGGCACCCGGCGACGAACTCCGCATCCCCCTTGCACAGGTCGCGGTAGAGGTGCCATACTTGTCTCGATCTCTGTCTGAACTGGAAGGTACGGGGAGACGAGCGTCAGCGCCAAGCCCGCGTCGTGAATGGAGCCCTGAATGTCCACGAAAAATGAGCAGCAAAGGCCTGAGAAGATCAACTACGTTAAGGCCGTAAGCTTCTACCCGAAACGTGCCTTGAAGCTGCTTGAGCGATTCGACACAGGGGACCACGATGCGCTGTTCTACGCGGCGTTGGAACTCCGCATGGGCATTGAGGCGAAGCTCTACGAGACAATCAACTCCTCGCGGAGTCTTCGGAAGCTCCCTCCCAAGAAGGTGAGCGACTACAAGGTGAAGAAACTTCTCGCAAGACTCGCTAAGTTGGACCCCGATTCCGACAAGCGCATCGATCTGGTTTTCACCCTCAGCCCTGCATTCGCGCTCAGAGTGTCCTACCTGCCTCTTTCAACCGAACTGGCCGAAGCCCATGAGAAGTTGGGTGATCTCCTGCATTACGGGTTCTTTGAAAGTCACCCGCGGTTCTTCTAATCCAGGCAGAGTGGGAACGATGCGATGCATGAGTGGACCGCCCTCGATTATCGAGACTGGCTTGGTGGGATCGCCCACCAGTTGTTGGGTGCAATCTCCGGCGGTTTGGCGTCCGGCCCCGTTTGGAACGAACTCGTCGACAAGCTTCTCGACGTTGATGAGACGATAGACGAGAGTACTGGGACGAAGACCATCGACGCGAAAGTGAAGGAAATTGGGCCGGAGGATCTTGCGCGGCCCAAGAGGCCATCTGCTCCACCCCCATCTGATCCCAAAGAACCTCATGCGTAGGCGATGACTCGCCGTGGCGGGTGACTGTCCGTGGCACACTGATTCGGAACCGAGGTTCTTCTACAGGCCCGAGCAGTGGCGCATCGTTTCACTCCCAAGGCGACACTTATCGGTCGTATCGAATCGCGTGGTTCTGTCGTCCCTGCAGTTGTTACACCTTCCCGCAACATCGCTTGTACTTCTTCCCGCTCCCGCATGGACATGGTTCGTTGCGGCCGACCTTGGTCGCTTTGCCGAGATCAGACAGACTCTTGGCGCGGCGGATCGCGTACGATTGGAAGTCGCAGAACTTCAGCAGGCGTATGTCGAGCTCGATGACCCGTGTGTCCAAGTCGGGGTCAAGGAAATCGAGGCCGTCCCGGAGCACCACGAGCGTTTCACGACCCTCGATGTACGCATCGACAACCGGGTCATTGAGTCTCATTCCTGGCGCCATGGGATCAATCTGACGCTCGTTGAGATTGCCGGCAGCGCGGTTGACAAGCTCCTCAATGACGGGCAGTATCCGTGGGTCGCGGTACCCTCCCATGATGGACAAGGCCTCGACTGGATCGACGAACGTGTGGGCGACCAGCGCGCACGTGATCCGTGGATCGGACACACCGATGTCGGACAGAGCCCAGAGCCACGTGGTCTTTCTCTCCGGATCATGCTGGTCGCGAAGATACCGCTCGTAGAGAGGTTCCAGCGCCTGTTCGCCCGCCCCGGCCAAGGCAAGCATAGCGGCGTCGTGAAGCATCGCCTCCCAGTCATCAATGACGAGATCGAGGGCTCTGATCGTGGGGAGAATTGCCTCAGGGGCCTGCATTCCCTTCAGTAGCTGGATGGAATGGATGACACCCCACTCGAGATCGCCGGCGTCCTCATCATCATTGTCCCACGCGTCGCCCAAGGCGTCCATTCGGCCGGTCAGAAAACTGATCACTGCCTGACGGTCGGGATGGTGATGCAACGCGCGCAGATCAGACGGTGACGGAGTTTCCTTGCAGATTCTCTCGAACAACGTTTCAAAACTCGCCGTCTTCATGCTCCCCTCCGGTGCATGGGTTCCTCCGAATCAGCGACTTCAATTCACCACGTCCCGGCTGCCGAATCAAGCGTGTTTTCCCCGCCGGTAGCGCGTCGAAAACGGCGCGCACCTGGCCGTGCCTGGTCTTGGAGTACGGCGACACGTTGCCTCGCCCCGAGATTGTCTGCTGCAGCACTACTCCATCCGGTGGTGCCGCACGTCGAGGCCCTGCACGAAGTAAATGACGTCCTCGGCGATGTTGGTGGCGTGATCGGCGACACGTTCGAGATGATGGGTGACCAGGATTAGATGCATGATGTGTGCGAAGCTGTGCGTCCGCTCTTCGGCTTTGGCCAGCAGGACCTCCACTGCCTGATTGCGGAGTGAATCGGCGGATTTCTCGTCCTCAAGCACCTTCCGCGCGAGCGGGACGTCTTTCTTGATGAAGGCATCGAGTGAATCGCAGACCATGCCGCGCGCGGTGTGGATGAGCGGCCCCAGGTCGATCTGCGGCCATTCGCCGGGTTTCGCCAATTGTTGTGCACGCTGCAGGATATTGACCGCCTGGTCGCCGATTCGCTCCAGTTCGCCATTGATTTTGAGCGCCGCGGCGATGAGCCGCATGTCAGCAGCGGCGGGCTGGCGCAGGACAAGCAACCGCACGCATGCGTCATCAATGGTTGTGTGCAGGGTGTTCACTTCCTGCTCGCTGGTCTCGATTCTCGCGGTCGCCTGATCGTCATATTGGTCCAGCAGCCGTGCCGCCTGCGTGATCATCGACTCCACAAGAGCCCCCATCGTCAGAAGGCTCTCCCGCAACGCCGTCAGTTCTTCGTCAAAGTGCCGATGCATGGTCAGACCCCTGCCTGTGGGAGTGTTGAAAAAGCCGTGATTGCCGCGCACCGCCGGACGGACAAGAGTGTCCGTCCCACTGAGAAATCAAATCTTGGCAGGCCGGACATTCCTGTCCGGCCTTTTCCAGCACTCCCTCGTGTCGGGGTTCTCTTCTGTTTTCTTGAGCAGGACCTCATCCGAACCGCCCCGTCACGTAATCCTCAGTCCGTTTCTCGGATGGTGTCGTGAAGATCTTCACCGTTGGACCGAATTCGATCAATTCGCCCATATAGAAAAAGCCCGTGTACTCGGAGATCCGGGCGGCCTGCTGCATGTTATGTGTTACGATGACAATCGTGTAACGACTCTTCAGATCTTCGATGAGTTCCTCGATTTTGCCGGTGGAGATCGGATCGAGAGCGCTGGCAGGCTCGTCCATCAGCAGAACATCGGGTTTGACAGCCAGTGCGCGCGCAATGCACAGGCGCTGCTGCTGTCCTCCCGACAGTTGCAGGGCCAAACCCTTCAGGTTGTCTTTGACTTCATCCCACAAAGCGGCCAGCCGTAGGGATTGCTCGACGGCTTCCTCGATCACATACTGGTTGCGGATTCCCGCGATCCGGAGGCCGAAGGCGACGTTTTCGTAGATCGTCTTTGGAAACGGATTGGATTTTTGGAAGACCATGCCGACGCGGCGCCGCAGCGCCGTGACGTCAACGTCCGGACCATGGATGTCTGCGCCATCGAGCAGAACCTGGCCCTCGACGCGTGCGCCGGGGATTTGATCGTTCATCCGGTTCAATGTGCGCAGAAAGGTGGTCTTGCCGCAGCCCGAGGGTCCGATCAACGCCGTGACCGCGTTGGTGACGATGTCGAAATCCACGTCCTTGAGAGCGCGATTGCGTCCATAGTAGAAATTCAGCTGACGCACCTGGATCTTGACGGGGATCATGCCGAGTGCCCCGAGATCTGTCGGTTGTGCAGCGCTATGGGGAGAAGTGGTCTTGGCCATGGGTGAATTATCCAACCTGCCGCAAGCGCAGCCGCATGCGGATGACAACCGCCAGGGCGTTCAGTGCGAATGTCAGAAGCAGCAGGACCAGGACGGTCGAGTACAAGAGCGGCAGGGTTTTCTCCACATCGGGCGACTGGGTCGACAGCACGTAGACATGGTACCCAAGTTCCATGAACTGGTCATTCAGTTTCGTTGGGAGATACGGAAGGTAATAGGCGGCCCCTGTGAACATGATCGGCGCGACCTCTCCCGCGCCGCGGGAGACGGCCAGAATCCCACCGGTCAGAATTCCCGTCATCGAATTGGGAATTACCACGTGCCGGATTGTCTGCCAGCGGGTCGCGCCGAGGGCGTAGGACGCTTCGATGTAGTCCGGTGGAATGGCGCGCATCGCCTCTTCGGTCGTGACGATGACAACCGGCAGAGTCAGAATGGCGAGGGTGAGCGAGGCCCAGATGATCGCCGGTTGCCCGAAGGCAAGATTCCCCCCGTAGAATGCCTTGTCGATTCCCCGGCCCACAAACTGGATGAAGAATCCCAGCCCGAAGAGTCCGAAGACAATCGACGGGACTCCGGCGAGGTTGTTGACCGCAACTCGCACGAGCCGCGCCAGCTTTGATTCGGGTCGCGCGTAGTATCTCAGGAAAATCGCGGTGGCGACACCCACCGGAATGGCGAAAATCGTCATCAGAAACACCAGAAAGACAGTCCCGAATATGGCCGGGAAAATGCCGCCTTTGGTCATTCCCTCCCTCGGCGCGTTCGTGAGAAACTCCCAAGTGAGTCCGCCAATCCCGCCGCGGACGATGTTCCAGAGGACAATCACCAGCATGGCCACGACACACAGCGTCAGGAAGCCTGTTAGAATCGGCAAAGGAGATAGATGCCGGAGAAAACGAAATCTCCGGCGGGAGAGGATCGATGAGGCGCTGTCGCCGATGAGGATCGTGGCGGCGGACGCATCCGGCTCAGCCGTGGTGCTGGCGGGATGTGCTGGCTTCGCCATCATCCAGCCACCCCGGTAAGCCGCCGCCTCAGGCGTCCGACATACAGTTCGCCAAGAGAATTGATGAGAAAGGTCAGCAGGAACAACAGGGCTCCGATGAAGAACAAGACATGGTAGTGCGCTGAACCATTTACCACCTCGGCCAGTTCCGCCGCGATCGTGGCCGACATCGTTCTGATAGAATCAGTCAGACTCAGCGACCAGATGGCCGCGTTTCCGGATGCCATCAGGACAATCATCGTCTCGCCAATAGCGCGACCGAATCCCAAGGCCACGCCGGCGAATATCCCGGGTGCGGCCGCGGGAAGGATCACCCGGCGCGCCGTCGCCCAGGGACTCGCTCCGAGGGCCTGAGCTGCTTCACGGAACTGCCGGGGGACCGCCCGCAGCGCTCCTTCGGCGACGGTGTAGATGACGGGTATGATGGCAACCCCCAGCGCAATGCCGGCATTTGTAGCGTTCAGGCGGAACTTCCAGCCGAACGTGTCTTTCAGCGCGCTTGCCAGCACCATGAGTGCAAAGAATCCCATTACTACGGATGGGATTCCGGCGAGCATCTCGACAATTGGTTTGATTATCTCCCGTATTCGCGGCGGCGCGAACTCGGAACTGTAGACAGCGGCGCCGATGGCAAAGGGCGCTGCAAAGAGAATGGCTACGAGCGTCGCCTTGAGAGACCCCAGGATCAAAGGAGGCAGAGAGTATTTGGGTGTCCCGGAGACCGGCTGCCAGAGAAACATCTTTGGCTTGCCAGGACGAGACTCCAGGGGGACCACCATCTTGGAGACCGTGACCTCCTGATGCACTTCCGAGGAGGTGAGGACCGGCGCGGCCTCACGTCCGATGAACAGGAAGATCAGAATGATGGCGGCAATGGTCGAGATGGCCACTGTGGTGATCAGTCTTCCCATCCAGATGTCACGCCGCCGGTCGCCCGGGCGCACGGCGTGTTGATGCCACTGAGCGCGAATGTCGCGGGCCTTGGGTGGAGTCGGCTGATTCTGGGAGGCGTTTTTCACTTGCCGGTCTTCTCTTGCAAGGCCGTCTTCTTCGGCAATGGATAGTACCCGACCTCGGCGACCACTTTCTGCCCCTCGTCGCTGAGTATCCAGTTGACCAGTTTCTTCGTGTCGCCTTTTGGTTCCCCGGCACAATACCAGTACAGGTAACGGGCGAGCGGGTACTTCATGCTCACGACGTTGGCCTCCGTGAGTTCCACATACTCTGATTTCTCATCTTTGGCGATCGACAGCACCTTCACACCTTTCGAGTATCCAATGCCCCCAAACCCGATGCCATTCGGATCTTTCGCCGTTGCGTTGATAATGGCAGCGGTCCCGGGCAGCGTCTGGCATTGAGCGGAGAAGTCCTCGCCTTTGAGCACATGCTCTTTGAAGTAGGCGTATGTGCCGGAGTTGTTTTCCCGCGAGTATAGGATAATCTCAGCGTTCGGCCCGCCGAGGTTCTTCCAGTTGGTGATGTCCGACTGGTAGATGGCCTTGAGCTGAGCCATGGTGAGTTTCTCAACCGGGTTCTTCTCGTCCACATAGATCGCCAGGCCGTCCAATGCGGTTGGAATCTCCACGACCGCCACGCCTCGCTTCTTCTTCAATTGCTCTTTCTCCTGATCCTTCATCGGTCTGGATGCCTGGGCAATGTCGGTTGACCCGTCGATCAGTTGCGCGATACCCGTGCCTGAGCCGCCTCCGGTGATCTGAATGATGGCGCCGGGATGCGCTTTCATGTAGGTCTCGGCCCAACGCTGGCCGAGGATGACCATCGTGTCGGATCCCTTCATCGTGATCGGTTTGCCCGCCAGCGCGAGAGCACCCAGCGAAATCACGGCAATGACGGTAGCCACTGTACGTTTCATTGTTTTCCTCCTGATCGAATCACGAACATCAGACAATCATTTCCACTGATAGGAGAATGTCATCCTGCCAATGACATCCGTATCGGGCTTGTCGTAGGAGACGATCTCCAAATTCGGAATCAAGTGCACATTCTCCACGGGCGAGTAATCGACTCCCCCGATGATGAAAGTGGACTTGGCATTGGCTGCGAAGGGAATGGGTGGGATCTTGGTGGCGTCGGGATTTGGATCGAATACCCGGTCGATACGCCCGAGCAAAGAAATCCTTGGTGAGACACTGCCCGCCGCAAAGACCGATCCCACGTTGATGACGATGTTGTCCTTGTGATGCCCTTGAGAATCGATGCCGTTCTGCCTCGACTGGCGTGCCAGCAGCACCCCCATGCGGAATTTCTCAGCCCGGTAGGCGGCAAAGCCATGCAGGGTGAATCGATCATAATGTCCTTTGCGAGGCTCAAAGTCGGCATACCCCTCGAGGACAACCTGACCTGTGGGGTAGAACCCGACCGAACCAAGGATCTTCTTGCCCTTATCGGTCTCCGATTTCTCCCCGTTGCCGTTGCCGATCATCGCGTGGTAACGAACCTTCTTGGCTTGGTCAAAGGAACCCTTGAAAGAAACTCCGAACTCACGGGCACTTCCCATTCGCTGAAGATCGAGCAGCGTTTTCTCCACCGAACGGAAGCCCCACACATCTTCCACGACATCCCAGGTGGGCGAAGGGGAGATCCCGATAAGGATCGCGTGCAGACCACGTTGCCATCGCAGATGGGCATCCTTGACAGTGGGGCTCAGTGCGACGGCACTTGTGGAGAAATCACCAGGGCCTGATGCTTCCAGACGAAAACGCAGGTCCCATTCGGGCGCGATTGTCTGGTCAACGGTGAAGTAAATGCGCCTCAGCCAGAAACCATTCTGGCCTTCAAGCGAATCAAGGTGATTGGCGGCAATGTAGTAGTAGTCGCCAAACACGATTCCGCTGAGTTTGGTTTCACCTGCTGCTGATGCTGCCGGTGCCAGGAGCAGCTTCACCAGTAACAGCCAGATTAGTCTGCGGAAATTCATGGCCATCCCTTCGTCGGTTCTGTTCGAGAAAATCCACCTCGCTAGTCCTGCATCATTCGCATCCGTTTCGTCCGCCATGTCGATGGCGGTTCGCGCTTCGGAGGTGTCCCCTCGCGCACTACCCGGTTAAACGCTCTCGGGATCAAGTGAGAGTATCGCGTCTGTTAAGTCTGCGTTAAATCGTGCAGAGTCGGCACTTATGCTGGCGGGGCGCCTGCCGGCTGTGGCAGGCGGATCACCAGCCGGCTTCCTGAGGGGATGCGGGCTTCATAGTGGGCTGATCCGCCGTGGGCTTCGGCCAGATGTTTGACGATCGCAAGGCCCAGCCCGGTCCCTCCAGAGTCGCGTGAACGGGCGCGGTCGACCCGGAAGAAGCGTTCGAAAAGGCGGGGGCGGTCGGCTTGGGGGACACCGATTCCATCGTCGCTGACGGACAGGGTGACCTCGCCATTCTTCGGCTGGGCCTCGATCATGATGTGGCCGCCAGCCGCGGTGTATTTGTGGGCGTTGTCCACCAGATTGGTCAGAATTCGTCCGACCGCCTCCCGGTCCGCCACGACAGGTTCCATAGAATCGGGGATCGCGACAGTCAGTGACTGGCTCTTTTGATTCAGGATGCCCTCGAAGCTCTCCTTTATCTCGACGGCAAGATCGCCCAGAGAGAACGCGGTCAGGTCGAGAGCGAATCCGGGGGCTTCAATCCGCGAGAGTTCAAGCAGGTCGCCAACAATCCGGTTCATGCGTTCGGCGTTTCGAGAGATCGTATCCAGGAAACCACATGCCTCCGGGGAATGCGGTCCGGTGTCTCGCAGGGCCTCCACGTAGCCGAGGACCGAGGTCAGCGGTGTGCGCAGTTCGTGGGACACGTTCGCCACGAAGTCGCGGCGCATCTCCTGAAGTCGGCGGCGCGCGGTCACATCGCGCGCCAGCAGGACCGCTCGAACCTCATTCTTGCGGGCGACGGGTATCAGCGCAATCCGCACCGCCAGGACGCGCCGGGCGGGAGTGAGAACCTCCAATTCCCCCTCTTCTCCCGAGGCACCTGCGAGCGTTTTCTCGATCATCTCGTTGAGTCCCCGGTCGCGGAACGCCTCTGTATGCGTATGCCCCGCGGGATCTTCGAAGACTGAACGGAAATACCTCAGGAACGTCTGGTTGACTAGCCTCACGACCCCCGCGGAGTCGACTGCCAGGAGGCCGTCATTCATGTTGGTGAGGACGGCTTCCAGTTGCTCACGTTCACGTTGCTGCTGATCGAACCGGGACTTGACTTCACTGGCCATGCGGTTGAATGCGTGCGCTACGGCGGCGAATTCATCCGCCCTGCGGTAGGGGTCAACCGGAACACGCACGTCCCAATCCCCTTCCGAAAACCGCGCTGCGCCCTGTACCAGGCGGGTGAGGGCACGCGTCGCGGAGATCAGGCTCAGGACAAAAATGGCGGCGACAACCACAACCGCGCCGCCCATTACCCAGATGACCTGCCAGCGGATCTTCTTGTGCTGGCGGTCGAGCTGGCCAAGAGGAGCTGACAGGAGAATGACGCCGGCGGCCGGGTCATTCTCGCGGAGCATCTGCGCAACGTACAGAATGTCGCCGCGAATCTGCCACCCCTGCCCCTCCTGAAGCGCCCGGCGTACGATGCTGTCGGCGTCCTCCGACTCCTGGTTGTCCGAGCCGCCGGGGGGACCTTCGGAATCAATCCGCAGACTCCCGGTGCTGTCGAACAACTGGACCCTTGCGCCGAGGGTTTTCTGCCACTCCGTCGCCGATCCCATCCAGTTTTCTGTCATATCGCCGGGAGCCGGGACGCGTCGCAGGGTCTGTCCGAGGATGGCGGCATCGCGGGTGAGACGGTCCCGCAGTTGGTCAGCGTCGTGTCTGGTGACGATGCTGGAGATGACGAAGCCGGCCGCGAGAACGGTCAGCGCGCCACCGGCGACCAACGGCAGGACTCGTCGCATGTATGTTCCTGGAGATCGAAGGGCACGCATTGTCTATGGTTCTTCGCGGAGCTTGTAGCCGATGTTCTTGATCGTGACGATAGCGTCGGTCAGAACCGGGATCTTCTCGCGCAGATGACGGACATGCACATCGACAGTGCGAGTTGAGCCGGGGAAGTCGTACTCCCAGACGCTGCTGAGCAGGAAGTCGCGTGTCAGCACGCGGCCTTTGCTGCGCAGGAACGCCTCCAGAAGACCGAACTCCTTCGCTGTCAGACGGACTTCCCGGCCGCCGTCAGTGACTTCATGTCGTGCGGTGTCCAGAGCGATACGGCCATACTCGAAGGATGTTCTGGTTGTCTCCTCCCGCTTCGACCGCCGCAGCAGAGCCTTCACACGGGCCACCAGTTCCTTGGGGGAGAATGGCTTTGTCAGGTAATCATCGGCGCCCATCTCAAGTCCGACGATCTTGTCGGTTTCTTCCCCCTTGGCGGTGAGCATAATGATGGGGATCGTCATGGTGCGATCATTCCGCCGCATCCGGCGGCATATTTCCAGTCCGTCCATGCCGGGGAGCATCAAATCCAGAACCACCAGGTCGGGGATGGACTTGTCGATGCGCGCCAGGGCGGTGCGGCCGTCGCCGACACGCTCAGCCAGGTACCCCTCTCGTCGCAGGTAGTGCACGACCAGTTCGGCGATATCGCGCTCGTCCTCGACCACCAGGATTCGTCCGCTCGTTGCCATGGCTTAAGCAGGATGTTACGAAAGTCGCGGTTGGTATCCCACGAGATATTTGTGTGGTCCAGGCTCATTGCATTGTCCCCAATGGGGTTCGCGTCATGCCCGGATCGAGACTGCACTGCGGCTACAATGAAAGATTGTGAGGGATACTGAACAACATGGTCTCCCCTTGGGGGATGAGAATGATGTCTGGGGAAGCGGATTTCGTCAAGGAAGACGGGTTGCCACAGGGCGATTTGGCGGGGAGTTTTGGGGTCGCGCTTGGCG
>Ga0315273_10000202_pt1 | contig 56345 bp, 80 predicted proteins | sample YL17G02_0_MG_FD_205753 | JGI IMG/M metagenome (GOLD analysis project Ga0315273, IMG submission 205753) | Sediment microbial communities from Yellowstone Lake, YNP, Wyoming, USA - YL17G02_0 | ecosystem: Environmental > Aquatic > Freshwater > Lake > Sediment | place: USA: Wyoming | collected... | reverse complement strand
GGCTTGCCCTGCCGCAGGGATGGACAGACGCGACTCCGAAGCAATCCACCACCCAGGCGCTCCAGGTCGGCACGCTGACCGGGCTCATGGACTACCTCAAGTCCAACGTGGACGGGCTTGCCTTTACCGACCTGCTGGTCCACGTCAAGGATCCGAACACCGTCGAACTGCGGGCTAAGATCGAGCCCGAGGCGGCGCAGTTCCGGCGCCAGACGTACCTCATCGCCAGCACGGAGATGGTCGGGGGAAAATCTTTCTTCGGCCAGTACCTGGACGCGGAATCGTTTTTCATCTGGCTGCAATCGGGGTTCGTGGCCGGCGTGGAGCGGGATGAACTCCTGACGTTGATTGCCTCGATCCGGGATAACAAGGTTTTGGAAACCACGGATGACGGGGTATCGCAGAAGGTGAACGTCGCTCAGGGGGTCGTGTTCGTGGGGGCAAGGGCGGTGCCGAATCCAATCACCCTCAGACCATATAGAACGTTCAGGGAAATTGAACAGCCTGCCTCTTCTTTTATCCTCCGCCTCCGGTCAGGAAAGGAAGGGGAACGGCCATCCATCGCCTTATTCGAGGGAGATGGGGGGCTTTGGCGGTTGAAAGCCGTTACGCGAGTGGCGGCACATCTCCGAGAGAGGCTCGGCGGGCAGCCAGCGGTGATCGGGTAGACCTGATGCTCTCCATCCTCTTCGGTTGGGACGATGACTACGTCGCCAGCATCGCGGCTGTCGTCATCGTCTGGAGTCTTTTTTCGGGATGGCTTGGCTACCGCATAGGGCGCTGGGTCAAGGGATAAGGTTTGGCGCCTGCGGCTAGGAGGAGACAGTGACTTCTCACTGCGCGGAATGTGGATCGCAGCTCTGCCACCATGGAAACTGTCCGGAGTGCAACCCCTGTCGTCACTGCGACGGTGGGGACAGGAACAATAACTTTTTTGGGCATACCGAGGACGGTTACGACCGGGAACAATAGTAATCGTTGCCTGCCCTGTCGCTCCACATTCAGTCGGGGCTCAACGGGAATCGGCAGCCCTGGCCGGGGCAGGCGATGCGCGGCCACGAGCGAACGAGCGTAGTTGCGCCTTACCTGGGGTGGCGCAGGGTCGGCGCATAAATATGGGGAGCATACAAATGGGTATCCCACTCCCGGATCTATCTGGAAAACAATTTGGCAGAATTCAGGTTCTCTCCAGGGTAGCCTCGACGACAACACGGAGGTATGAGCAATGCCCGAGACGCAATTGATCCAAAGCGTGGCCCCGCACTCGGTCGAGATCAGCCGCAATGCGAGCGGCGGGGTGAGCATCAGCGTGAAGTGCTACGGGGCGACCGTCGAGGACGCAAGCGAGAAGGCTCGGAAGATGTTCGCGGACCTGGATTCCTGCTATCCGGTGCAGGCGAAGAAATAGGACATCCGGGGGTTCCCGGCGTTTGTACCCCTTGCTGCCCTAGTACCCTAGCCGGGTTGGGGAACGGGCAGGGAATCTTTCACGATGAGAATCGCAGCCATCAGCGATAGTCACATCGACGAGAAGGCGACGGCCGGGGGCAAGCTGGTTCTCGGCCCCGACGGCCGCTCAATCCGCGCCGTTGATCGCGAGCGATGCCTCAAGCGCGCGATTGAGGGGGCCATCGACCGGAAGGTGGATCTCATCATCCACGCGGGGGACTTGTTCGAGCGTCCGAAGCCGACGCCCGCCGAGTACGTCATCGCCGAGGAAGCGCTCGACATGACGATGGGACTCTGCCCGGTTGTGGTTTGCGGTTGTAACCATGGCATGAGCCAATCCCCAACGGAAAAACACGCCCTGGCCCCGCTCGCCGGCCAACAGGCGAACGTGTGGGTGCTTCTGCGTCCCGATCTGCTGCGAATCGAAACAAAGAGCGGGCCGATCCAGGTCGCCGTCTTACCCTTTCCCCAGAAATCGCTGCTCCTCGCCAAAGAGGAATACGCCGGCCTCTCGCCGGAGACTGCCAATCAGGTCATCAGCGAGAAGCTGGCCGCTATCATCCGCGCCTTCCGGGCTCGCCTTGATCCCTCCTTGCCCTCCATCCTGGTCAGCCACCTTCTCATCCGGGAAGCCGTCTTCGGCTCAGACCGCTCCCCAGATCCCAGCATGCTCTCAATGAGCGCCCAGGATTTCGAGGGATTCGACCTGGTGATCGTCGGGGACATCCACCGGCATCAGATCGTCGGGGAGCGGCTTGTCATTCCGGGAAGCACGGATCGTTGCGATTTCGGAGAGGAGCATGAGCCGAAAGGATGGTGCTACATCGAGTTGGACGGGCCGGGAGCGGTACCGCGGGTTGAGTTGATCGAGACCCCCGCGCGCCGATATCTGACCTACCGCGACATCGCAGAGGCTAAAGCGGAATCGTTTCAATCGGCAGACCTCACGACTGATCCGATAGTCCGTGTCAAGGCAAGGGTCAGCCAGGAGGAATACGACGCCCTCGGCCCGGACCTTGTGCGGTGGCGGCAGTATCCATTATTCCAAGAGGAGATCGAAGTCACCCGCCAGACCACCGCTCGCAGCGAGGCAATGACCGGCGCTCTGTCGGCGGAGGCGGCAATTACTGAATGGCACCGCGCGAACAACAGGCCGGAGGATCTGGGGGAGTTGCTGGTGGAGCATCGGCGACTCGCGGGGGCGGTGACGTGAGCAATCCTGTCGTGATCGATTCCTGGTTTAATTGCTATCGCCAGGGATGGGGCGAGGAGATCGTGCCCGAAGCCTACGCCCACCCTGCGAAGTTCTCCCGCAATCTCATCCGCCGCATCTACGAGCATATGCGGGAGGAAGGATGGCTTCCGGAAGGCTCGACCGTGCTCGATCCCTTCGGCGGCGTGGCCCTCGGAGCCCTTGATTGCATGCGGCTTGGATGCCACCACATCTCCATTGAACTTGAGCCGCGCTTTGTGGCATTAGGGGAGCAAAACATCGCTTTGTGGAACTCCCGCTACGCTGACAAGCTCCCCAAGTGGGGCACGGCCGTCATCCTCCAGGGTGACTCGCGCCAACTCCTCACGTGGAACTTCGCGGGGGGGAAGGTGGAGGCTATCTGTTCGAGCCCTCCATTTGCTGACGTGCAAGCCTTTCACGACAAGACATTCTCAGACAAGTGGGGACCCAAGCAATCTCGCACGACAGAATGTATGGGTTACGGCTCCTCCCCCGCCAATCTTGGAAATATGAAAGATACGGGATTTGAGGCGGCGGTGGGAAGTCCGCCGTTTTGTTCGTCAACCACACAGGGACTACCACGCGAGCGAACGAGAGATACTAGCGATCCCAAGCAGCATGGGGCGGCTGGCCCCGACTACATCGTGCCTACTTCCCCCGGCCAGCTCGCTTCGATGCGCGAAGGGGACATCACGGCTGCCATTGCCTCCCCGCCGTATGCACAATCCGTCAACGCCGACTCGCACGGGATCGACTGGGCGAAGGCGGGCCCGTGGCGAGAGGGAAGGAATCGTGGCGAAGACACACAGCATGAGGCTACCCTGCGCGCGCAACTGAACTATGGGGCCTCTCCTGGCAACTTAGGTGCGATGCGCGAGGGTAGCGCCGATGCTGTGTGTTCCTCGCCGCCCTACGCCGAAACGATGAGCGACCCGCACGATGGGATCAAGTGGCGTCAGGCGAAAACTGAAGGCGGCAGCGAGAATCATCAGAAGCGTGGCAAGTCAATATGTGGAGAGTACGGAAAGACCCCCGGTCAACTCGGCAACCTCCCCCCCGGCTCTCTGGAGGCGGTGGCGGACAACTGCATAACGTCGCCGCCATTTTGTGATGCTGAACCGTTCAAGGATAAGTCTTTTCGCCCGAATCAATCGGAGCAATACACAAAGCAGCCCTACGAAAAACGCGGCTTTCTTGACCCTGATTACGAGGAGAACGCCAAACACAGAAGCTTGTCGTCATTTCGTAATCCAACGGACACATTCTGGGCTGCCTCTCGCCAGATCCTCTCGCAGCTCTACCTCTGCATCAAGCCCGGTGGCCACGCCGTCTTCGTCTGCGGTGACTTCATCCGCGCCGGCAAGCGTGTTCCCTTCTCCCAGCAATGGGCCACGCTCTGCGAGTCGGTCGGATTCAAGCCGCTCCACTGGCACACGGCACACAAGACCGAGCGGTACGGGACGCAACTGAATACCGAGGGCGGGGAAGAGGTGGATGAGGTGTCCCGCGTGAGCTTCTTTCGCCGCTTGGCTTCCCGTCGCGGTGGCGAGACGATTTCTTCAGAGGAAATCCTGTGCTTCCTCAGACCGTAATCCTGATGTGGTCCCGCAACCAAGCCTCGTGGCCCCTGGTCCGCCGTCGCGGGGATCTCGGGCTTCGACTGGCAGAACTGGCTCTGGCGGAGTGATGGGATGACGCGCACTCTCATCGCCGGCGACGTGCAACCATGCTGAAGGTCCTTAGCCTTGGAGCTGGCGTGCAGTCTACAGCGGTTGCTTTACTCTCGAAGCATGGCGAATTACCCCCGTTAGACTGTGCCATCTTCGCGGATACCGGCTGGGAGCCGAAAGCTGTGTACCGGCATCTCGATTGGCTGGAGACACAACTGCCCTTTCCCGTCCATCGCGTATCGGCCCCTTGGAATATCCGAGAGATGCCCTTCATGCACGGCAATGCAGCGAAGCGGTTTGTCTCGCTGCCGATGTTCACGGAAGGCGGGGGAAAACTGTGGCGGCAATGCACCAAGGAATTCAAGATCGAACCGATCCACGCCAAGGTACGGGAATTGCTCGGACTCAAGAAGGGCGAACGGGCACGCCGAGAACCACAAATCGAACACTGGTTCGGCATCAGCCTCGACGAGGACCACCGCATGCGGGCCAACGATCATACCTGGGTTCAGCATCGCTATCCGCTCGTATTCGACGTGCCCATGACCCGACATGATTGCCTGAAGTGGCTCAAAGGACATGGATACCCGGAACCGGCCCGATCCGCGTGCATCGGATGCCCCTTCCATTCCAACGCAGAATGGCGGGCCATGAAGCGGGATAGACCGGATGAGTTTCAGCAGGCGGTGGAGTTTGAGCACACAGCAGGGGAGGCTGTAGGCCAGCAGAACAAGCGTGCCTATCTCCATCGCAGTTGTCAGCCGCTTTATACAGTGGACTTCTCGACGGCAGAGGACCGGGGACAACGGAACTGGATTGACGAATGTACCGGGTTGTGCGGCAATTGACTCTCATCGCCGGCGACGTTCTCCCCCGTGGCTCCTGTCAGCGGTGCAGCTTTGCGCTTGGCACGGTGCGGCTGTGCTGGATCGCGTTCGACACGTGGCGGCAATGGGCGGCGCTGTGCGACCGGTGCCGAATGGGGGCGAGGGCGAGATTGTCTAGGGAGACGGAGGTGAGGACGTGATCCAGTTCTTCATCCCCTTCCGCCTCCGCAACTTGAGCAATATGCGCGGGCATTGGACCGTTCGCCACCGGTACTCCAAGCAGCTTCGTGGGCTGACGGCGACCCTCGGGCGTGAGGCGTGCCGTGGCCTGGAGATCGACCCATGCACACCGAAGCACATCCGCTTCATCGCATACGTCACCCGCCGGTTTGACGATGACGGTCTACAGGCCGCGCTCAAGCCGTGTCGGGATGGTCTCCAGCTTCCAAGGGCGGCGGAGATGGGAGGTGGGGTTGGGTGCTTCGGAAGGCGGACCATCCGAGCGGCCCAGGTCGGCTGCGGGATCATCCAGTCCGACGGCATTAAGAGCGGCCACCAGTTCGAGTACCGGCAAGAGATCGCGCGAGACCGAGGGCGTGGAGGGGTTTTTGTGATCGTGGAAAGCGCGGAATAGGGGGCATCATGCATTGGCTTGATAATTCGTCGGAAAATCTGGAAGGAGCGGTGCGATGAGACCAATAAGCATTAAGTTACTCAATTATAGATCGTACTCATCCCTTGACCTGGATCTGTCTGGTGTCAAATCCCTGCTTATTTTTGGGCCGAAGGGGGCGGGAAAGTCTACGTTGCCCGATGCCATCCTCTACGCCCTTACTGGCAAGAGCACCAGCGCCGATTCCCGGGGGCACGTCAAACTCGGTGCGGATTTCTGCCAGGTGGAATTCGGATTCACCCACGCTGGCAATCTCTACCGGGTCATCCGGAGCCTGTCCGTCAAGTCGGCCCGGGGGAAGTCAGACTGCCAGCTCCAGGTGAGTGATGGCAACGGCGGGTGGATCGCCAAGACGGGCAAAACGATAGCCGACACCGACGCGGAGATCGAGAAAATCATTGGCATGGGGTACGAAGCGCTTACTGCGGGCCCAGTTAGCCTCCAAGACGGAGCGGGCCGTTTCGTGGATCCCCCGGAACTCAGAATTGACGGGAAGGTCTACAAGGGTAAGTCCGCCCGCCTCCAGGTACTGATCAAGATGCTGGGGATCTCGGAATACGAGCAGTTACGCATTGCCGCCACTTCGGAGGGCCGCACCCTCGACAGTCAGGCCGGGATACTGGAGACCCAGGTCGCCGCGGCCGATGCCACTCTGTTAGACAGGCCCCTCGTTGAATCCGAATTGGCGTCGGATGAATCACTCATCCAGACCACCCGCAAGACTGCCCAGGGGGCCCAGGATTCCATCGAGGCCCTGACGGGCCACCTGGCTACGCTCCAAGCCGAGATCGAGGCGGGGCAGCGGCAATGCTCTACCCTGCAAGCGGATGAGCGGGCCATGGCGGACCTGGAGGCCTCCGAGCACGCTAGGGAGCGGACCATCGAGCGCTACCGGGGAATCCTGGACCATCGGGCGGAGATCGAGGCGAAGGCCAGCGAATCCGGGGCGCTGAGCAAGCAGGCCGACGCCCTCCGGGTGGAACTGGCTGGTATCGAGGCGGAGATCAAGGGCCTCGAAGCGCAGAAGGCACCGGCGGAGGCCCGACTCAAGGCAGCCAAGGCGAAGTTGGCCGAGGTGCAGGCCCGACTGGCGGACGTCCATATGCGGATTGCGCGGCGCGCAGAGCAGGAGGCCCTTCTTACGCGGCTCACGGTGGCCCGGACGGAACAGGATGCCGTGAACACCAGCATCCTGGCCATCGACGAGCAGATTACCATGGCTAGGAGCAGTCGGGATACCCTCACGGCGACCAATGCCGAGACCCAGAAGAAGCGGGGGGAGATTCTTGCCGAGGAAAAGAAGGTCAAGGCTCAGTCCGATGGAATGGTTCCGCTTATTCAGGGCCACGAGAAACGCACAGCGGTCATGGGGATTGTTCCGTGTCTCCAGGAGTCTCAGGCGGTGGGTCTGGGGCTGGGAGACCGTTGCCCGCTTCTAGCGGATGCACGGGGATCCGTCGGGCCTCTGGGCGAACTCCGCACACAACACTTTCGCCTCTGCGGTTGGCGGCGGCCCGCCCTCCCCGACATCCAGCCGACCGATGCCCTGGACGGCACCCTCCGGGCCCTGGCCACCCAGAAGGCGCAGCAGCAGGGCCAGCTCACTGCGCTGGAGAGCGAGATCCGCGCCCTCACGCCCGCCGAGGCCGAACTTGCGGCACTCGACACGCTGGCGGCGGAGGTGCCGAGGCTGGAGGGGGAAGAAAGGACGGCAGGCGAAGAACTTCACCGGCTGATGTCGGAAGTCGATGAATTGGCGGTTTCTCTAGGGTCGGCAAGGAGTAAGTCCCTGGATCTACAATCCAAAATCGGAGTCGATGAATCTGTTCTTTCTTCCCTCGCCCGCTGGATTGCCCTCGTCCCGGAGGTCGCCCTGGCGGAGCGGGAACTGCCGGGAATCGAGGCGGACCGTTTGCAGATATTGGGGCAGACAGCGTCTCTCTCCCTCCGGATCAATGAGGCAACAGCGGCGCAGAAGGTCTTGGAGAGCAAGGAATTCACGCTGTCCGAGGACCGCGCAAAGATTACTCTGCACCGGACCAGCCTGTCCCGCGCCCGGGCCGATGAGCAACTTGCCACGGATGCGGCGGCGCAGCACCGCGCAACCCTTGCGGGCCTGGAGAAACTGGCCGAGGAGCGGGAAGCGGCCGCGAAAGAAGCGGGGGAACTCCGGACAAGACATGTCCGACTCGTCGCCCTTGCGGAGGCGTATAAACAGATCCCCGTGCTCATCATCGACAACATCGCGGTGCCCGTGCTGGAGGAAGAGACCAACAAATTCCTGGCACGGACTTCGCCGAGCAAAATGCAGGTCAGGTTGGATACCCAGAAGGAAGTCAAGAGCCGGGATACGCTCGCCGATGGGCTGGAGATCTACATCCGGGATATTGCGGGCGAGCGTTCCCTGGACGACTATTCCGGCGGCCAGCGTCGCGAGCTCTTCGTCGCCTTCCGGATCGCCTTTGCCAAGCTCCAGGCACGACGGTCTGGGGTGGGCATCGAAATGCTGTTCATCGACGAGGCGTTCGATAACCAGGGCGAGGACGCCGTCGAGATCAATGTTCGGGCATTGCAGGAGATCCAGGCGGACTTCCCCTTCCTGGCGGTGATCAGCCATGTGCCCCAAATGCGGGATGTGTTCCCCTGCAGGCTAATCGTGGAAGGGGGGCCAGTTAATTCAACGGTGAGGCTGGAGCAATGAGTCCATCAGGGCGGATCATCCCTTCAGGGGAGTTGCTTGCTCGGCGGGAGATAGGCTTGCTCGCAGCGGTTACAGGACGACCCTGCGAGTGGGTGGCACCGACCAACGGGTTACACTCTTCCCCCTTGGTGCCGGAGGGATTGCAAATGGCTGGCACGGGCAGAGCCGAAGCGGAGTCGAAAGGCCCGGGTCAGAGGTGCTGGCAGTACACGACGCTGTCATTAGCCACGGCCAGCTATCTTCTTTGACAATTTCGCGTGATGCTGCGACCCGTGCAGTACGGCAGGGCCAATGAAGAGCCTCGCATGAACTCGCCAATGGCCATTGAGCGAAGAGAGGTTGCCGGTAGGAATCTGGCCAGCATCGCGCGATCAGCGGCGGCAGACAGCCCTCTGGGTGCCCAGTAACAGCGGAGGATAGCCCGTCCGTGGCCTAACCGGACCTACGTGATGAGCGTGGCAGGGCCTCCGCGCCCCGCTTGAAAGGACACAATGAAACGTCTCAAGTGGAAATGTCGATCCTGTGGAACGATTCAATTCACCCAAAGCAACTTTGACTGCTTCTTGTGTCCTGCCTGTGGTGCGCCGATGCTCCGGGTTGCACTAGTGCCGAAAGACATCGCGCCGTCGCTGAGGAGGAAAGATGACACCAGAAGAGTTTAACAAACTGAGCCAACGAGATTTTACTAATGGGGCAGTCGTGGATGAGATACGGGCGACCTTGAAGAAGGTTGCCACCCTCGAACACGACCTTACCGCTGCCCAAGCAAACATTGCGGCGCTCCTGGAGGAGGACCGGATCTGGGAGAAACACTCGCTCGTCCAGATCGTGAGGGAGCGGGGGGAGTTGCGGGAGCGGGTGAAGGCGCTGACGGACACACAGGACATACTCAAGGCCGCAATTGACGATGGACTTTCAGCCCTCAACAGTTCAGCAATCTTGTTGACTCGCGTGGTGGAGGCAAAAGAAGCACTACTACGAGGACATGGCGTCCTCACCGTGGCACGGGAACAGACGAAGGAGACGACGTGAAACCCATCCCGAAAGAGTCTGACATCCTCAAAGCCGTCATGGACTACCTTGGCGCCCAGGGCTTCTCGATGTTCCGCCGCAACACCGGAGTGATGATGGCAGGGAAGAGATTCGTGCGGTTCTCTTCGCCAGGTATGGCCGACCTCTGGGGTCTGGATAGACGCACGGGCCGGCACATCGAAGTCGAGGTGAAACGCCTAGGCCAGAAACCAACTCCGGTACAGTCGGCATGGCTCGAAGCAATGCGGAAGGCGGGAGCCGTGGCCTTCTGGTGTGACAGTGTGAGCGCGTGCCGAGAGGCATTACTTGTGGCGACGGTTCTAGGAAAGGTGTGACATGACCCCACGTAATCTGGCGGACTACATGGAAATGATCGAGGAGGACTGGTATCACAAGGCCGAGTGTATCGCCGCCCTCCGCGCCCAAGCCGACGAAATCGACTCGCTGCGAGCTGCGGCCATTGTGGCGGGCAGCATCAAGCTCGACGAGTGGGCGAAATGGGCGCTGGAACGCGAGCGACGGGGGGCAGAAATCGACGCGCTCAGGTCGGAAGCCATCCTTCGAGGGATACAGGTGAAGAACCTGATGGCGGAGATCCAACGCCTCAAAGCCGAAATGTCTGTCCACGAGACCCCCGAAGGCGGCGTGACGGGGATGCTGACGATCACCCCGGAGGCGGCGCAGGGGCTGATGGAGGGAGACGAATGAAAAGGCCAACGCTCATTGAAGCCGTGCTCGCGCACAACGGCGCGAAGATTTACTTCCCGGCCTCGACGCTGGTATTCGGCCCCAACGTGGGGGAACCGGGAATGTGGGCCGTCTCGGGCGGAGAGGAATATCATTTGTCCTCGACGGTGGAAGAGGTCCTAAAGCAGTTTCCGGAGACTATGGAGGAGTGATGGGGACACAGACGTTTGTAGTAATGGAGGACATCCCAACTCCCCGTAATGTTGTTGTGGATAGCGTTAAGTTCCTCAGCGTTGATCCAAAACGATTCTCTGCTTCGGTCTGCACCGCCTGTCATCGACCGATAGGAGGAAAACTCCCGATTGCCGTGGTGTTTGCCGAGGGTAGAGGATGGCGGCTCTGTTATGAGTGCTCGAAGGGGCTGATGGAGGAGTGATGCCAGGCCATTGTCCAGCATGTTGCGGTGTTTTCAGTTCCATAGAGCCTGATGGATTGACCCTTCGCGACTGCCCCGGCTGCCAGGAGTGCGAGCGGCTGCGCGCCAAGTTAGATCAGTGGAAGGACCGGGCCAACAATGCCTATCGTGCCTCCATTGGTGAGGTTTGGCACTGGCAAGGCGACGAGGGGGATCACCCCGAATCACTGACCTGCCCTGTCCTGATGAGCGCAGAACAGGTGCGGGAGTTCATAGCCATGCGGACCCGCCTTGATATCGCCGACCGGGTGATTGCGACACGGAGCAAAATTGCAGATGCTCAGGAGGGTCTGAGGGATACGTGTTCGACTATTGGTGTCCGTGTAGCCCTCAAGGCCGTCGAGGATGCGAACATAGAATATGCTCATGCTGTTGCAGAGTGGGAGGAAGCGAATGGGTGAGACGAAGATTCCCTACTGCACAAAGACCTGGCAGGTAACGGATGGATGCAGTCCCGTGTCTCCCGGGTGCTCATATTGTTACGCCAAGCGCATAGCCCCCCGTCTCGGCGTGGATTTCTCCAAGGTCACACTGCATCCCGAGCGGTTGGAGGAACCGTTGCACTGGAGGAAGCCGCAACGAGTGTTCGTGTGTTCACGGTCAGACCTGTTCCATCCGGAGGTCTCATCCGAATTCATCGGGCGGGTATGGAGCAAGATGCTCTCGCTTCCAAGGCACACGTTCCTGATCCTTACGAAGCGCCCTGAGCGCATGCGGGATTATGTCCTATGCGCCGAACACGAAATCGCCGACAAGGGCCTACGGAAAGCAAACAACGTCCATCTCGGCGTCTCCTGCGAAAACCAGGAGCAGGCCGACAAACGCATTCCGATCCTGCTCCAGGTGCCAGCGGCGGTGCGGTGGGTGTCTATCGAACCGATGTTAGGCCCGGTGGACATCGCAGCGTGGCTTCCACACGAGTATTCCGAGCCACTACCTGGCGGTGACCCCTGCCGCGTGTGCGGAGTGTTTACGAACAGCCTGCACCATCCCTACGGGAAAAGCCCGCTCGATTGGGTGATCGTCGCAGGGGAGAGTGGAGGGCCGATGAATCGTGCCCTCTGTGCACTGCTCGAAAGGGGTGGCCCGTACAGGCCTATCGCAGGGCGGAGTGATTGGGTCCGCTCGATCCGCGACCAGTGCCGAGAGTATGACGTGCCGTTTTTTTTCAAGGGGTGGGGCGGCCCTCGCCCAACATCAGGCGGGGATCTGCTGGACGGGAAAACTTACCACGAGTTGCCGGAGGTAACCCGATGAGATGGCCCAGGGGTCGTTATAACGGAAGCCGAATCGTTGGCTTTATCTTCGCGGAGACCACGATGAAAAACGACGCCATTCAGAGGCTCGCCACCCAGATCGCCCACGAGATTATGACCGATGGGATGGGCAAGACAGCCAAGCGGATTGCCCTCGATTACTCCGGGACGGGTGGGGGCACCGGACGATGCACCATCTCTGTCGTGGACGCGGTAGACCAAGTGCTACGAGAGTCGCCACTGTTGCGGAGGCCGAAGTGACCGACGCTGACCTCTGCCGTTCCCGTGGGTGGGGACCGGGTACACGACTTGTTGGAGACGAGGGGTACGGCCCAACCGTGATTGAGATTACGGCCCTTGGTGAGCGGATCATGCTCGCAAAACACATGTCGCATAACGGCGTACCGGACCCGTGGGAGGAGAGTTTATGGACGCTCACCTGCCGAGATTGGAGGGAAATATCATAAATGACCATGACAGAGTTCCAAGAGTTTCCGAAGATCGCTCGCTACTCGCGGGACGTTATCGTTACTGAAAAAATAGATGGCACTTGTGGCGTCATCTACATCGGCGAGGATGGCGAGTTCCTGACCGGCAGCCGCAAGCGATGGATCACGCCGGAAGACGACAACTACGGATTCAGCAAGTGGGCGTATGAGCACAAGGCCGAACTGCTCACGCTGGGGCCGGGCCGACACGTCGGCGAGTGGTGGGGAAGCGGGTGCCAGCGCGGATACGGACTTGCCAACGGCGAGAAGCGGTGGAGTCTTTTCAACGTGGCCCGGTGGTGCCTGCACGGCCAGACGCCGCAGCAGATTCCGGCCGCCGACCCGCGCATCGTGAAAATGCAAGACGGCCTGCCTCCGTGCGTCGGATTGGTGCCGGTGCTGTGGCGCGGCAAGTTCGATGATCTTGACGTGTCCGCCGTGCTCGCCGATCTTGTGGCGGGCGGAAGCCGGGCCGCGCCGGGGTATTTTCTTCCAGAAGGCATCGTCATCTTTCACGTCGCGGGGTGCATCGGGTTCAAGAAGACGGTGGTCAATGATGATGAACCAAAGTCCCGTATTGCGATTGCTAGGAGGTGAGGCATGACCGCCTCCGAACGCTATCTCGCTGCCGTGTTCGGTTGCCACCATCAGGCCGACGGCGCGTGCGTGGACTGCCTGATCGCCGCTTTCATCGCGCACGCCGATGCGGTGAAGAGAGAGGCCGTGAGGGTTGCTAGGCAATGGTGCCGACAATGGGAGGCGGGCGCTGAAACGGCCAGTTATATTGCCGCCGCAATCGAATGTATAGAGGTGACGTGATGATGATGACTGCACGGGAACGAGCGAATGTCGCCTGGAAAGTAATTGAGCATTTACCCGAAGAACATCGCACTCCAGGAATCGAAGAGGAATTGATCGAGGCACAGATCATCGCGCACGCCGATGCGGTGAGGGAAGAGGCGGCGAAGGCAATCCCGACCAGCTGGCTTGACTCGCTCCTCAGTGGGCCTTCGAGGGTTGTCGGGAACCCGCCCGAGGTAGCCGGTGAGATGAATGGCATAGTTATGGCATTCTTGCCCTGGCTTCTGCAGCGCGCGAACGCCAAGCCGCCGGCTATGGCGCGGGAAGCGTTCTTCGCCATGAAGGACCGGCTGCTGCGCAGGTACGGGCAGGCAGTCGGGACGGACCTCCAGCACATCGCCTTGAAGTGTTGGGGGTGCGATGGATCTGGCGAGCACGAGACAGGGCAGACCTGCTTCAAATGCGAGGGCACGGGGACCTATCGGGAGTTCTGGGTTGTGCTCCAGCGGTACCGGCTGGGGTCGCGGGTGTTCCATCGCCCGTTGGGGAAATCCATCATCAGGCCGACCGCCCGCCCGACCATCGAGGGCTACATCCGGCATCCCGAGCGGCTCCAGCGGTGTTCTCGGCCGGCTCAGCTTACCCTGGCCCTGCTGTTCGATTGGTCGCTCCTCCGCGCTTTACTGCCCAGCCTCCGTCCACGGTGGGTCTGGGTGTGGCAGGAGCGGTTGACGCCGCGGCGGTGCCATCAGTGCGGGAGGAGGTACCTCTCGGCGTGGTCGGGATCGTGCTGCTGCTGCGCCCGGTGCAAGTGGATCCAGAACCATGAGGTTGACGAGGTTCCGTTCTGATGAAAGGGAGATAGGGAAAATGACGAATCGGCAGATAGCGATGGAGATTGCCGACGATCTTTTTACGGACGGAACAGGACGAAAGGCGCGAAGACTGGTCATGGAAATTGTGCGGAACCTTGATGGTTCCGGATGGGGCAAGGGGGCCGTCATTGATCGAGTGGAAGGGGTTCTCGACAGAAGAAAGAGGAGACCATCCAAAAAAGCGAGCCGATGCTAGCCGGTCTGATTATGCCCGTCCCTGATCTTCGCCCGGACTTGATCGCCCTGCGCGAGACCCTCGTTAAGTCCTTCGCGCGGGATGGCGGCGGAGGCGGTACCTACACCCCTCGGATCTGCCCGGCGTGCGGGGAGGATAGGAAGGGCGAGAAGTTCACTGCGGGGATCTGTGACCGCTGTTTTCGGCAGGGGAAAGACCTGCCGGGAGAGGAGACGATCGCCATGAATGGGAGCGCAACACCAGAAGGAGATATTCTCGATCAGAAGAAACAGCGGAGGACGTACAAGGTCAACCAGAAGCGCACCCCGTGCCCGAAGTGCGGGAAGGTCTTGCCCCCGGGGCCGATGGCGCTGCATGCCAGGAGGTGCAAAGAGACACCCCCTGAGGAGTTGTACGGGAAGTAAAACACTATACCCGGAGAATCCCATGCCATCCTTTCGTGGCATTTATCGTGGCATCTATTCGTCGTTGGTTGATAGCCCGGATTTTCAGCTCCTCTCGGCCCGGGCCCGGCATGTTTTTTTGACCATGCGGGTGATGCGGGAGATCGGGCCTGGGTGTATTTGGCGGTACTACCGTGATCCTATCGTCCAGCGGACCGGATGGAAGCCCAGGGAGGTTGAGAATGCGTTGGTGGAGCTGGAAACGGCAGTGAATATCTACCAAGAGCTTGATCCATGGATACTTAGAGAGGGTTGCATCATGTGGATTGTGAAGGGACTTCAACATGATCCAACACTAAGATTATCCGATCTAAAACACCAAACAGCCGTGCTCCGATCCATCGCTTCCCTGCCGCATTTAGCAATCGTCCTAACCTTCTGTAATTATTACAAAATCCCAAGGCCCTGGGAAGGCCCTGCCAAGGGTCAAGGTGGCGTCCCCAATGACCCACACCCTCCGAGTACTGATTCCGAGTACTACAAACAGAGTACAGATAACCGATTACAGACCCCCTATAGCCCCCCGCAAGATGGCTTTCTTGTATTCTGGGAAGCCTACCCGCGGAAGACCGGAAAGGGGGCAGCCAGACGGGCATGGTTGAAGATTCGCCTTGTCCCGGATCTTGTCCAGCGGATCCTGGCGGCCGTAGAAGCACAGAAGGCGCTTGAGCAATGGCGTCAAGAGGGGGGGAAGTTTATCCCACATCCAGCAACCTGGCTGAATCAAGAACGCTGGGAAGATCAACCACCGGAGGTTCCCTGGGGCTCAGACCTCCCGAAGGCAACCAGGCAGACCCTTGAGGCGGTTCGGCAGTTCCGAGAGCAAGGAGACAAGACGTGATCGAGCAGGATCGTGGGAAGTTCAGCGAACTGATGGCGATACTGGCGGAGGTCTTTGGTGCCATCACAGCCTTGAGGATCCAGGCCTACTGGATGGCGCTGATGGAGTACGACATCGGCACCGTCGAAGCGGCGACCATGCGGTGCGTTCGAACGAGGAAGTCCCAGGGTGGATACCCGGCCACCTGGCCGACGCCCGCGGATCTGATCGCGCTGATGTACACGAACCAAGAGGGGGTGTCGGATCCTCCAGCGCGGATGGATCGGAAGGCCCTCACTGCAGCGCCCCCTGATCCCGAGGCGCGGGCGGAGATCCGGGCACTGATCCGACAGGTGATCGAAGGGCTGCCCGATCGGCCAAGGAGGGGGGAGCCTGGGGTGCCGGAGCGGAAGGTAGCGAGTGCGCCGAAGAGCCGTCAACAAATCTTGCGGGAGGGGTTCGCGTTATGCGGGGAGAAGGCGGGGGAGTATGCGGCGCTGGCGTTGCGGGCGGGGTATTCGCGGGAGGAGATCAAGGAGGCGATGCGATCGGTGAAGACGGTGGAGGTCGAAGCGGTCCAAGAGGAGACGGAGCAACCGTGGTTACAGGGGGGGGTAGCCTGATGCGAATATTTATTACAGGCGGAACGGGTTCTTTGGGTAAGGCGCTGGTCCGGAACCTTCTAGATGCGGGATCCGAGCGGGTCTGCTCCTACGCCCGGTGCGAAGTGCGGGCGGCAAACCTCGAGTCCGCGTACCGAGAGCATCCGAACTCCGGGACCCTGCGCGTGTTCGTGGGCGATGTGCGGGACTGCGAGCGGCTCAAGCGGGTTATGCGCGGCTGTGATGTCGTCATCCACGCCGCAGCCCTCAAGCGGGTGGACAGCGGGAGTTATCACCCTGACGAGATGCTGAAGACCAACGTGAACGGGACGACGAACGTGATAGAGGCGGCGGCTGAGTCTGGAATCAAAAAGCTCATGTTAATTAGCAGCGATAAGGCCGCACATCCGCAGAACATTTATGGCGCGACCAAACTGATGGCGGAATACTGCGCAGTTGCGTCGAATAGTTGGACTCAAGCGCGAGGTTTGGCCGTCTCCGTCTGCCGCTACGGGAATGTCCTTGGATCGCGTGGTTCGGTGCTCGACATCTGGCGTCGGCAGGTGTCCGAAGGCAAGCCGCTGCAGATCACCGACGCCAGCATAACACGCTTCTGGATCACGCTGCAGCAGGCGGTGACATTCGTCCTCGACTCAATTGATCGCATGGCCGGAGGGGAAATCTTTCTCCCGATCCTGCCCTCAGCGCGCCTGCTCGACCTTGCGCGAGCGGTGGCCCCGGAGCATCCGTTCGAGATAGTCGGGCTGCGCCCTGGCGGAGAGAAACTCCATGAGCGGCTGTTGGCCGATGAGGAAGTCTGGAGAGCGAGGAGGCAGCCGGGGAGGATCATCATCGCGCCGGCGCATAACTTCTGGGGCGGACCGGAGATTGAGGGGGATCCGCTTCCAGCCGGGTTCACATATGCGAGCGACACGAACGATTGGTGGCTCACACCGGATGAGATTCGGGCGCTGTTGGGGCAGGGGGGCGGCTAGGTTCAACGATCATCGGCAAACAGGTAGGGCTTGATAAGGGGGAGAGAAAAGAAAATGGACCGTAGGGCCGCACAGAGCGTTTTAATAGTTGCCGAACCGGGCGGAACCCACGAAGGCAAACTCGATCGCATGCTCACCATGATCGACGTGGCGAAAGAGGCGGGATCCGACGTGGTGAAGTTCGGATGGGTGAGCGATCCCGCGAAGATGTGCAAGCGACGCGGCATGGACGAAGACCCTATGGTCCATGTCGCCTTCCCTGCCTGTTGGCATGTGGAGTTATGGGAGCGCTGCAAGCAGAGCGGGATTGAATATGCCTGTACGACGTTTCTACCGGAGGATCTGTTGATCGTGTCGATATTCGTCAGCCGCTTCAAGGTGGCGAGCTTCGAGGCGAGCGACCGCGCCTTTCTCCGGGCACATGAGTCCTACGGTAAGCCGATCATGGTGAGCACGGGCATGCAGGGCGAGGAGGAGCTCGCATGGTTGCTGCGACGCCGGAAGAAGAATCCGAACGTCCAGCTCCTACACTGTGCCTCAGCATATCCGGCGCCGGTCGATGCGCTGAATCTTGCCGTCATCCGCAAGCACGGCCTGGACGGTTTCTCCGACCATTCCGGGCAGGTCATCACGGGCGGCCTCGCCGTGGCTGCTGGTGCACGGATCGTCGAGGCTCACTTCCGGCTTGACGACTGCGACCACACGAACCCTGATTTCCCGCATAGCCTCACGCCGGCGGATCTCCGAGAGTATGTGGCCGGCGTGCGGTGGGCCGAGAAGGCGCTCGGCAATGGGGTCAAGCAGTGCCAGCCGAGCGAGGAACCGAACAAGAAATATCGGGTGGGGGGTGGGCGATGATCCTCCTTCGCCCGGCAACTCTCGCCGACGCCGAACTCCTGCGCGCATGGAGGAACGACCCCGAGATGCGCAAGAACTCGTTTCATTCGTCCGTCGTGGGGAAGCGAGAACACATGTGCTGGTTGAGGGCGAGCTTGAAGAGCCAAGCGCGGAGGATCTACGTAGCCGAGGCATCATTCCCCACCGGAGAACTGGTATCCGTCAATGTTCCAGGGAGGGCGGGACCACTCGTCAACCCCGAATTCAAATTCACGCCTGTAGGGGAGGGGCGTCTTGACTTTATCGGAAAGGCAATCGAGTTTGACATCGAAGTGGACCCTGAGTTCCGAGGCAGGGGCTACGGTAGGGAGATCCTGGAGACCCTCGTTGTTAAGGCGCGCGAATGGAAACATGGCGTCCCGCTGGTCGCTCACGTCAAGGCGTTCAACACGCCGAGTCTGCGGGCATTCTTGGGGGCGGGGTTCGCGGTGAAGGGCAAGCAAAGCCTGGAATTGGAGATGCGATGAGCGATAGGATTTTGATTGTCGGGCTGGGGAGTATCGGCCAACGGCATGCACGGAACGCGTTTACCCTTGGATGCCAGGTGATCGGGTACGATCCGAAACCCTGGGAAGGGCAAGGGATGAGACGAGTGAAAAGCGTCGAGGAAGGGCTAAACCTCCGACCCCTCGGCGTGATCGTGGCGACGCCGCCGGAGACGCATTGGCAGGTCGGCTATCAAGTGAGCAAGGCCGGGCTACCATGCCTCATCGAGAAACCTCTAGCATCGGACCTGTCCGGCTCTGAGGGGCTGTGCCATGCGTTCGAGAAGCAGGGCGTGTCTCTTGCCGTCGGCTACCAGTTCCGCCATACTGCCGCCCTTCGCCGCCTCAAGGCCCAGGTGGACGCGGGCGAGTTCGGGACGATCTACGCGGCGCACGCGGAATTTGCAAGCCAGAAGTGGTGCTCGCAGACGTACCCGGCAAACATGCTGTTAGAGGTGAGTCACGAGCTGGACGCTCTGCGCTGGTTTCTTGGCGACCCGGAACAAACGCAGGGGAAAGTGTCTGGCAACGGCCTGCTTGCGCAAGGTAGCATCGACTTCCCGTGGAGCAGGGCAACCTTCCACCTTGACGGCCTCGCCCTTGGCTACCGCCGCCGTCTTACGCTCTACGGCACCAAGGGGCAAGCCGAATGGAATCTCGACCAGGCCGAGAACGATCAAGCCTACGTGGACGAGCTCGCCGAATTCCTGCGCGTCTGCCGAGGCGAGCAGGCAGCGCCCTCCTGCACGGGGCGAGATGGGTGGTGGGCCGTGCGGACGGTAGAAGCGATACGGCGGAGCGGGGAAAGCGGAAGGTGGGAGGCGGCATGAAAATTCTGACGCGCCAGCAAATCGGCCCTGTTACCTGGGACGCCTTCTGCCTCGCCCATCCCGGCGCTTGGTTCCTGTGGACCTCGGCCTATCTCGATTATCAGGCAGCACGCGGGACGAAGGAGCTGTCCTTCGGGATCATGGACGATGACCGACTCGTCGCCATCTGCCCGCTGTTCCTGGAGGATCTGGACGGGATGCGCTCATTCACGATGGAAGGGCATCCTGGGCCGATGCCATTACATTCCGATGATGGTCTTGCTCTCGCCCACATGGCCGGCGAAGTAGAACGCTTGCAGGAAGACGTATATCATGTCAAACGCGCGGCGTTCATGGCCACTCCAGCCGATGACTGGACTTGGTATTTCTCGGGATGGTCCGACGTTTCCTGGCATACCCAAATCCTCGACCTCACCCAACCCGAGGCCGCCCTCCATGCCGGCATTCGCAAGAGCTACAAGGGCCTCATCAGCCAAGCCACCCGCGCGCATGATCTCGTCGTGGACGACAAGGGCGGCCTGCTCAAGGCGTTCAAGCGCCTTCACTTCGGACAAGCTGGCCGCCAGACGCGACCTGACCGGACGTGGGAGATTCAACGGGAATGGTGCGAAGCTGGAAATGGGCTCATCGTGGCGGCTATGCGGTGGAACGTCGCGGTTGCCTGCACGTACTGGATCTGCTACAAGGGGTGCGCATACTACGCTTCCAGCGCCTCGATCAACCCGAACGTCACACATGCGCTGATCTGGAAGGCGATGCTGGAGTTGAAGGCGCGCGGCATCGAGACACTGGAGATGGGCTGGATCGACTATGACAAAACCGAGAAGGGTCAGGGTATCGCACGATTCAAGCAGGGCTTCGGCGGCAAGGCAGTCCCGGTGATCGCGGTGGAGAGGAGGTTCGACCAATGAAGGTTGTTGCCATCATCCAGGCTCGTATTGGATCAACGCGCCTCCCCGGCAAAGTACTTCTGCCCATCTGCGGTCGCCCCATGATCCAGCACGTCATCGAGCGGGCGCAGGCAATCCCGGGCGTGGATCACGTGACGCTCGCCGTGCCCGAAGAGGAGTTGGCGGAGTTCTACGTAGTGCGCGCGGTGACCGGGTGCGGGTTGGCGTGGGGGCCACGGGATGATGTGCTCTCGCGCTATGTGATGGCGGCGCAATGGCGTAAGCCGGATGTGATCGTGCGGATCACGGGAGATTGCCCATTGATCGCGCCGGAGGTGTGTCGGGAAGTCTTGGAGGCCGTGAAACATGGCTTTGCGTTCGCCAGCAACGACACGCAGGTCGGGAACATCGTTCGCAGCGGCTACCCCGACGGACTTGACTGCGAGTGCTTCACCGCCGAGATGCTGGAACGGACGCACCGGGAGGCAACCAAGGCGGCAGACAGGGAGCACGTCACGCCGTGGCTGCTGGTGCACGCGCCGAGCAAGTTAGTGGTCAGCGCCGAACCGAGGGCCTGGCCAAAGCTCAGCGTGGACACCCAAGCCGACCTTGACCGCGTCCGCCGGATCATGGCCCACATTCCGGCGGGGGAGTATTCGTGGGTCGCAACCAAGAAGGCGATACAGGAGGAAGGTGAATGATGACACGCGAGCAGGAACGGCAAGCCCCCGCCCCTACGGTTCCGAAATGCCCGCACTGTAAGGCCGAAATGCCACACGTCCAGTGGAACACGTCGGCCCCCACGGAAGGTGCGCCCGGGGGACCGACGATGGCCCTCGTGACATTTTTCTGCCCACAGTGCGAGGCGGCGATCAACTGCCAGCTCCTACCCATCGCAGACGTATTGCGGTCGGAACACGTTGCCCAGATTCGTCAGGCGATACGTGCCGGGAGGCCACAGGGATGAGAACCTACGCGAAGTCGATGGAGCAATATGCGCGGGCCGTCAACTGGACGCCGGGTGCCTCGCAGACCATGAGCAAGCAGCCAACGAACTTCCCGCTCGGCGCCTATCCTGCCTTCATCGAGCGGGCTGATGGGTCGCACGTTTGGGACATGGACGGGAATGAGTACATTGACTGGATCTGTTCCCTAGCGGCCGTGACGCTTGGGCATGGGGACGTACATGTCAACGATGCCATTCTCAACCAGCTCATGCACGGAATTTCCTTTTCACTCCCCCATCCACTTGAGGCCGAAGTTGCCGAGCGGATCTGTTCCATTTTCCCCTGCGCTTGGGGTGGTGCCGTCCGCTTCGTCAAGACCGGCTCTGAGGCTGACTCCGCCGCCTGCCGTATTGCCAGGCGGTACACCGGACGCGACCTCATCGCCAAGTGCGGCTATCTCGGCTGGCACGACTGGACGATGGTCACCGCGCCCACCCATCCCGGCGTGCCCGAAGCGTTGGGGCAGCTCGTCCGAGAGTTCAGGTACGGCGAGCTTCCGGTCTGTGACGACCTGGCCGCGATCTTCATCGAGCCGCCGCTCTTCCCGCCGCCTGGTCTCGACGTGAAGCTCTACCTCGACACGCTGCTCCTTGCCTCGCACGCACACGGCGCCCTGCTGATCTTCGATGAGGTGGTCTATGGTGGACGGTTCGCCCTCGGCGGGGGCCAGGAGTATTTCGGCGTGACCCCAGATCTGTGCACGTTCGGCAAGGGTCTAGCAAACGGGATGCCGCTGGCCGGCATCGCGGGGCCACGCGAGATCATGGCCGGGGCCGACGTCATCTCCGGCACGTTCGGCGGGGAGACACTGAGCCTCGCGGCCTGTAACGCGACGCTGGACGTGTACGAGCGTGAGCCGGTGATCGATCATCTGTGGAGGATCGGGACGGCGTTCGTGGAGGGGATCAGGGAGTTGATCGCCAAGTACGGGCTGCCGGCGTACCTGATCGGATATGCGGTCCACCCGAAACTTAAATGGGACCACGCGGAGGCGAATCTCCTCATGAGTCTTCTGCTGCAGGAGATGGCCGAACGCGGGGTGTTGATTCACGGGGCGGGGGACTGGAACGTATCCTATGCCCACACCGAAGAAGACGTGACCGAAAGCCTGGCAGCATGTGACGCGGCCTTCGGGATCTGTGCGGAGGCGCTGGCGGACGGGAAGATCCGGGAGCGGTTGAGGGGCGAGCCGATCCAGGAAGGGTTCAAGGTGCGGGCATGATCGTCCTTTTGTCCCCCGCCGGCGGTCGGGCCATGCATGGGATTATCGAGTATTTCTTCAAGGCGGGGCACTATACCATCGGGATCGACGGCAACCCCGAGGCGACAGGTCGGCATTTCGTGGACAGGTTCTACTGTGTGCCTCGGGTGGACGACCCGCGATACCCCGAAACGCTGCTTGATGTCATCCGCAAGGAGCGGGTGGATATGTTCGTTGGTTGGCTCGACCCGGAGATTCTCTTTTGGAACGAAAGGGCCAACCAGGGAGAACTGCGCAGCGAGATGGCTAAGGTGCACACGTTCAACCTGCGCCCCGACCTCGGGCAGTTCTATGACAAACTCGAATGCGCGAAGATGCTGAAGCGTGAAAGGTTCTTGGTCCCTGGCACGGTGGCGCCAGCATTTGGGTCGCCGATGCCAGAGCTTCCCTGCATCCTCAAGCCGCGCGTCTCTACAGGCTCGCGTGACGTGGTGAAGATCGAAGACAAGGTGGCCTGGGACTTCCACACCATGCGCCTCGCGCACAAGGGCCGGTTCATCGCTCAGGAGTTCATCGACGGCCCCGAGTATACCGTGGATTTCTTTGCGGACAAGGGGACGCTAGTCAACGTGGTTGTGAGGCAGCGCCTTGAGCATCAAGGGGTGAGTCTCAGGGGCGAGGTGGTGCGGTGCCCCGGGTTGGTGGCCATCGTGGAAAGCATCGTATCGCGCTTCTCGGTTGACGGCTTGAACAATATGCAGTTCATCGAGCGGGGCGGCGGCTACTATGCCATTGACTTCAATCCGCGCCCGAGCGGGACGATCATGCTTTCGGTGCGCGCGGGGGTGGACATGCTGAACAATCTGATTGAACGAAAGCAAGGGAAGCCGCTCACGAGATACGGGGAGCCGCGCCGGCTGAAAATGGTGCGCTACCTTGCGGAGCACTATTATGAGTGAGGGGGGACCATCCGTCCTGTTCGTCAACATCCCGGCGCGCCCGCTTGTGGACTTGGAGGCGGCCTTCAGGGGCGAGGCACTCTTCGATTCATTCCAGCACGACCTATCTATGCCGATGGGGCTGCTGTACCTGGCGTCCTACATCCGCAAGTATTCAAGCGTATCGCGGATCGGCCTCGTTGATTATCCCCTGCTGCTCACCGAGGGGCGCGCCTGCGCCGGCGTGGAGGAGTTCATCGACTCGGGGCTTGCGGGCGTGGACTTCACGCCGGACATCGTGGGGGTCACGCTGAATTTCACTCCGGCGCAAGCGTTCTTCGATCTGTGCGTCCAGCGGTTGCGCGCCCGCTTCCCGCATGCCGTAATCGTGGCCGGCGGAAACCATGCGACAAATACTACTCGGCATCAAGCACAAGATCATAGCGGGGGTGTGGATTGCCTGATTCCGGGAGAGGGCGAACGGTTGCTGTGCCGATTGGTAGACGAATGGGGGAGAAGGCCGATAGTGCCTTACCGAAACGGAGAAGTGATTGACGATCTCGACACTATCCCCTTCCCCGCCTGGGACTTGATCGATATGGAGGCCTACGTCACCCGCGCCTCGCGGTGGGAGATCGGCACGACGCCGGGGGCTCGCATGGCCTGCCTTGTCGCTAGCCGAGGCTGTCCGTTCCATTGCACCTTCTGCAGCTCGCACACCGTTCACGGCCGCAAGGTGCGCCTCCGCTCTATCGAGAACATCGTTGGCGAGGTGCGCGAACTGCATCAGCGGTACGGCGTGAACATCATCATGCCGTGGGACGACATCTTCACCATGGGGCGCACGCGGACGATTGAACTCCTGCGACGGCTGCGCGCGCTGGAGATCCCTAGATTTCAGATCCAATTTCAAAACGGGCTATCGGTGCATGCGCTGGACGGGCAGGTCATCGACGAACTAATCCTGACCGGCATGCCGATGACGGCCCTCGCCGTTGAGTCGGGAAGCGAGGAGGTGCAGCGGAACCTCATCAAGAAGCGGTGCGACTTGGGCAAGGCCCGGCGCTTGGTCTCTTATATGCGGGAGCGGGGAGTTTTCGTGCGCTGCCTTTTCATCCTGGGCTTCGCGGGCGAGACGCGAGCACAGATGCAGGAGACGATTGATTATGCGAAGTCCCTCAGCGCGGACTGGTGCGTCTTCTCGATTGCCACTCCACTCGTTGGCTCCGAGATGTACGCCCAGTGGGTTAAGGCGGGCGTTATTGAGGATGGGCCGGCATTCTGGGGAGCCTCGTCCTATGGACACCGATCCTTCGACACGCCAGAAATCAGTGCCGAGGATCTGAACGAGTTGGCATACCGCGCGAACCTAGAATGCAATTTCGTCGGCAATCCGAATCTAATATCGGGACGCTACGAGAGGGCGGCGCAGCTATTCCGAGACATTGTGGCGAAGTTCCCCTTTCACGTGATCGCTTGGTACTGCCTGATGAGGTGCGAAGAATTGCTCGGGCGCGAAGAAAGAAGGGAGAGCTTAGAATTGCACATCGCAGATACTATCGGGACGAATGCTCTAGCGCGGGAGATGTACGACAAATATCGGGACCTGATGCCGGGGTTGGAGGGAGACCGATGAACTGCCCCATCTGCCATAGCGCCAAGACCACCAGTTACTACCGGGCGGACATACCGCAGATCCTCTCCGCCTGCCCGAAGGAGATGCTGGGGAAAGTAAAGGTGCTCCCCTTCGAGGCACGCCTGTGCCTTGATTGCTCCATTGGTTTCAACGCCAGCCGATTGAGCGCAAAGGACCTCAAGTCGATCTACGATGACTACCTCTACATCTCGCCCCGTCGCGGCATCGGGGCGTCGAAGTTCGAGGGCATGCTGGCCACGATCAAGCGGCATCTCTCGCCGGGAGACGAGATCCTGGACGTGGGATGCTCGGAGGGCTACCTGCTGGAGCAGTTGAGAGAGGCGGGATACAAGCACCTCACCGGCATCGAACCCGGGCCGCAAGCCGAAGAGGCCAAGAAGATCGGGCTGGACGTCCGCCGCGGCTATTTCCACGCCCGCTCTTTCCCCGGGCGTCGCTTCGATGGCATCATTCTCATGCATGTGTTTGAGCACCTCGCTGACCCGGTGGGGATGCTCAAGGCGCTTGCCGGGAAACTGACCAAGACGGGGAAGCTGATAATCGAGGTGCCAGACTTCACCGGGTATCACCATCAGCATTTGTTTTTCTACATGTTAGGTCCTCTGCGAGACTTGGGCAAGAGCGCCGGACTGAAGATTGTGGAGGTCTTCGAGGGTAAGGACGTGTTGCGCGTGGTGATGGTGGAGGGGCAGAAAGTCCAAGTCCCCCATCTCCTTCCTTACAGAGTAATAGCCAAGAACCGGGCAGCCTTCCTCATGGGCGACCTCTGCGCAATGACCTCCAGGCTTCGGGATCTGTTCAGGGCGCACGGGGCAATCTACTGGTGGGGCGCAGGCTCATCGTCGGTCTTCTGGCTCAACCAGGTCGGCGCCGGGATGCTCAAGCGAACGGAGTTGACGGTGGTAGACGGCGACTCGGCGAAGTGGGGCCTGTTCATTACAGGTGTCAGCATCGAGGTGAAGCCTTACACCGCCCTGACTGGGGCGACCGTGGATCTGATGATCATCGCCTCGGAATTCTCGGACGAGATCAAGGCGACGATGAAGGCAAACGGGATTGAGGCGAGGAAGATCGAGGTGGTGACGTGAACATCCTCGTCTGCGCCGCCCACCCGGATGATGAGTGCCTCGGATGCGGAGCCACGATTGCCAAATTGGCGAGGGACCATTCCGTCCAGATCGTGATTTTCGGGCAGGGGGGCACCAGCCGGCCAGACGAGGCCCAGTACGTCGAGGAGTTGCGGGAGCAGGCCGAGGAGGTGGCGAGGATCCTGGGGGCCAAGGTCAGTTTCCATAATCTGCCGGACAATCGCTTTGACACGGTGCCCCTCCTGTCAATCGTCCAGGTTGTCGAAATGGAGATCCGGCATTTCAGCCCGGAGGTGATCTACACGCACCATCCCGCGTGTCTCAATATCGATCACCGCCGCCTGTTCGAGGCTGTCTTGACGGCCACCCGCCCGATGCCCGGTTGCCGCGTGCGGGAACTCTACGCTTTCGAGGTTCCCAGTAGCACGGAGTGGGCATTCGGCCTGGGCAACGGCTTTCGCCCTAACGTGTTCGTGGACGTGACAGACACCATCGAGGCCAAGGTCCGGGCCTTGCAGTGCTACGCCGGGGAGACGCGCCCTGCCCCACACCCGCGGTCGCCCGAAGTTCTCCGCGCGATTGCCCGCCGCTGGGGGTCGGTGTGCGGGTGCGAGTATGCGGAGGCGTTTGAACTCATCCGGAGGGTTGACCGTTGACGAATCCCCCGACATCTGCTACAAGGGAGACCATGAGCCCATGAGCAAGCGCGCCGCGCCCAGCAAGACGAGCCCGCCTCCGCCCGCTAGTGACAAGACTTCCCCCAAACCCGAAGGCCCCATGCGGATGACGAACAAGACCCGAGAACTGTTCTCCGCCGAGGCCCACGCTCAAGCCCTCCAATTGCGAATCGCTGGCAAAACCTACGAGACGATCCGAAAGATCATGGGTTGGAAAAATAAGTCCGTCGCCTATAACGTCTGTATGCGGGAAATGCGGAGAATCAAAGAGGAGCCTTCGGTGGAACTGCGGGCCATGGAAGAGGCCCGCATGGACGAACTGTGGCGCAAGGGAATGGAGGTGCTAACCGGCGCTCATGTGGTGCTGTATAAAGGCAAAGTTGTTCTCGATCCGAAGACGAAAGAGCGGTTGATGAATAATGGGCCAGTCCTGGAGGCGATTAGCAAATTGATTTCGATTTCCGAACGGCGCTCAAGGCTTAGGGGCCTCGACATGCCAATCAAGATTGCACCGACAAGCCCGGAAGGTGATAAGCCCTATGACCCGCTGCACGTTTATGTGCCAGACAATTTCCGTGAGACGCCGGAGCCCCCTCCATCCACGGGCACGAAGCCATGAGCGAAATCCGTCCGCATCCCGGCCCACAAGAAGCAGCCCTCGCCTCCTCCGCCGATATCGTCATTATGGGCGGCGCGAAGGGCGGCGGGAAGACGCGGGCGCTGCTGATGGAACCGCTGCGCCACATGAAGAACCCGAATTTCAGCGCGGTCATCTTCCGCCGGGAGTCCCCCCAGATCACCAACCCCGGCGGACTGTGGGACGCGAGCCAGGAAATCTATCCGCGCATCGGAGCACGCCCGAGAATCGGTAGCCTTGAATGGGTCTTTCCGTCCGGCATGAAGATCAAGTTTTCGCACATGGAGTATGAGCAAGACAAGTTTGCGTGGGATGGGTCGCAGGTGCCGTTGATCTGCTTTGATCAGGTTGAGAGTTTCACCGAGGGGCAATTCTGGTACATGCTCACCATCAACCGCTCCCTCTGCGGCGTGCGGCCCTACATCCGCGCAAGCTGCAACCCGGTGCCGGAGAACGATAAGGTCGGCGGGTGGCTCCATCAACTTCTCCAGTGGTGGATTGATCCTGAGACGGGGGAGGTGGTCGAGGGGCGAAAGGGGAGACTGCGGTGGTTTGTCCGGGACAATGATGAACTCCGCTGGTCCGAGGATCCCATCAACCTTGTGGCAGCCCATCCAACGCTTCAGCCCAAGTCCCTGACTTTCATCCCGTCGAAGCTCGAAGACAACCCGACGCTCATGCGGGGGAACCCGGAATATCTCGCCAACCTCATGGCCTTGCCCATGATCGAGCGCGAGCGACTTCTCGGGGGAAATTGGAATGTCCGGCCCGAGGCGGGCAAGGTGTTCAATCGAGCATGGTTCGAGATCGTGGATGCTATCCCGGCTGAGGCGATGAGCGTGCGTGCGTGGGACAAGGCGGGGACGGAGGGGGCCGGGGACTGGACGGCGGGCGTCCGGATGGCACGGGCGGGCGGCCTGTATTTCGTGGAAGACGTGATCCGCGGTCAGTGGGGGAGTGCCCAGCGGAACGCGGTCATCCGGCAGGCGGCGGCGATGGACGGGCCGGAGGTGGAGATCGCGCTGGAGCAGGAACCGGGGAGCGGGGGGAAGGAGAGTGCGGAGATCAGCATTCAAGAACTTGCCGGCTACAACGTCCGGGCTCACCCCGCCACGGGGAGCAAGTACACCCGGGCTCTGCCGATGTCTGCCCAGGCAGAGGCAGGGAATATCAAGCTAATTCGCGGCCCTTGGAACAAATGCCTCATCGACGAGTTGCACGGTTTCACGGGAAACGAGGGGGCCGTGGACGACCAGGTGGACGCGGCGGCGAGCGCGTTCAACCGACTTGCTCTGCGACCCGGGCCCCTGGAGATGTGGGGGGGGACGGTATCGAAGGCGGCCGGGAACGGAAACGGCAACGGGGATGGAAACGAGAACCCCGAACCGGATGAGGCGAGAAAGAAACTGGCCCAAGAGGCGGTATTGTCGCAGATAAGGACCCAAGGCGTTTATTGGCCCGCAGGGAGATCGTGATGAGATTCGCAGATCGGCTGGCCCTCGCGGCCAAGGCAGTTGTGGGGTTGTTCAACGACCGCTCCTCCGAGGCGGCCTTCCGCCTGTTCCCTGGGATTTCTCCCGGTGCCGTGGGATTCGCGCCTACGCGGGGCGTGCGGCAGACGCTGGAGGCCTATTCAAAGATGCCGTGGTTGCGGGGCGTGGCCTCTCGGGTGGGAGATGGATTCGCCTCGGTCGATTGGGAACTCTACCGCACGGGAGCACCGAGCCCGAATCCTCGCACGGCGCGGGACGTCCAGATCCAACGGGCCGGACTTCCGCAGCGCAAGGCGCTCCTGAAGCAGACGCAGGCCGCCGGGGAGTTGCGTGAAGTGACGGACCACATCTTTCTTGATCTAATGCGCCGACCCAATCCGTTCATGACCGGCCAAATGTTCCGCAAGTTGACTATGATCCACATTGACGGGGTTGGCGAAGGGTTTTGGATCAAAGAGCGGAATGGAGTCCAGGCCCCGTCTGCCCTCTACCCCATCCCGCCGAACTGGATCACGGCGACGCCGACGCCCGAGCATCGCTTCTATCGTGTCGGATTTCGCGCCTGGCAAGGCGAGATTCCCGACACCGAAATCCTCTGGCTGAAGGACCCCGACCCGGCGAATCCCTACGGGCGCGGGTCCGGCCTGGCGATGGCGCTTGGGGATGAACTGGACACCGACGAATACGCGGCCAAGGCGATCAAGCAGAGCTTCCTGAATATGAACCTTCCGGATGCCCTCATATTCCCAAAGTCACCAGGGACACTGACCCCAGGAAACACCGAACGGCTGGAGCAGGACTGGAACAACCGGAACCAGGGCTTTTGGCGACAGTTCAAGGCGCACTTCCTCGGGCAGGAGCTTGGCGTCTATGAGTTCAAGAAAACCCCCCTACGCGAAATGCAGATGACGGAGCTTCGCAAGGACGAGCGAGACCGGATCATCAACATCTGGGGCATCCCGCCGGAAATCTTTGGCATTCTCGAAAGTTCCAATCGAAGCACGATCGATTCAGCTTTCTACCTTTTCGCCATGCTGGTCTTGGTCCCCCGTCTGGAATTCTTCCGCGCCAACCTCCAGGAGTTCCTCATTCCCGAATGGGATGATCGCCTCATCCTGGATTACGTCTCCCCCGTCCCCGAGGACCGGGAGTTTGCCCTTAAGACGGCAGGACAGGCACCGTGGACGCTGCTTGTGGATGAGTGGCGTGAGATGCAAGGGAAACCGCCCATTGAGAACGGTGGCGGTAAAGTCTTCATGGTACCATTTCAACTACAACCCGTTGAACAACTAATCGAAACACGTCCTGCCTGGATGTCCCCAGATGTTCCAATAACGGAAGGAAGAAGTGGGAATGGTGGACAAAGACAAAGCAAGATTGCCGACGCGAAGTGGCGACATCTAACATACGAAGACGCCGCAATCTTTCGGCATGCGGGAGACCTGGCATCGGAGACGGTTATTCTTCGCGACATGGCCACCAACCCGGAAGAGTTGCCCGCGCTCTCCCGGGTTGCCTCTCGCCTGGAGCCGGCCTTGCGGCGCCGTTTCCTCGAAGCCATTGCCGCGGCGAATGGGGAGGTGAGCCTCGAGGAGTTGGCCTCGGCGCTCGCCAGCGGCAACATGAGCCAAGTAGAGGCTGCCGCGAAACTGGATCTACTGAGCAACCGTCTCGACGGCCTCCTGCCCGACCTCAAGCTCGCCTTCCTCATCGGCGCCCAGGTTGGACATACCGTCCTCACCGACGCCGGGATGCAGATGTCGTTCGACCTGATCAACCCGCATGCGGTCTCGTGGGTGGAGCGGGTCGGGGCGGCCCGGGTAACGGAGATCGGGGAGGAGACCAGGATGGCGATTCGCTCCTATGTCGAGCAGGCATTCACCGAAGGTATCCCAGCGCGCGATACCGCCCGGCGGCTGATCACCGACAACCTCATCGGGCTGCACTCGCGGCAACTGGATGCGGTAGAGAATTTCCGCCTCCGCCTGGAGGACGTCGGCGAACTCACCGACGCACAGATCGACGGGCGGGTTGCCCGGTATGCGAAGGCGCAACTCCGATTGCGGGCGAACAACATTGCTCGGACCGAGACCATGAACGCCAGCAGCGACGGGCAGCGGGCATTATGGTCAGAGGCGAAGAATCAGGGACTCCTGGAACCGGATCGGACGCGAAGACGTTGGATCATTGCGGACGATGAACGATTGTGCGAGGACTGCGAGGCTTACGACGGGACCACAGCAACGCTCGACGGGGAATACACGCAGAAGCGGGGCGGCACGGGGCGCTATCCGAAAAGCAAGGGGCCGACGTTACACCCATCTTGCAGGTGCGCTGAAGGGTTAGAGTTTTCCCGATGACTCGTTCCGAGTGGATCCTGGCAGCACTACAGCTCGAAATCAATCGGCGTCGTGCCGTGATAGACTCCGACAGCACGCTCAAGGAGATGCTTTTTGTCATCCAGTTCCCCTCCACCCCGCAGGGGTTCGGCGGGGTGAAGACGAAGTTCGAGCACGCCATGATCCCGGTCAAAATCGAGGGACTTGACAACAGGTGCGGGGGGTGATATAAGCTGGACCGTAGATCGGATGGCTTTAAACAGGAACGGCGGAATGAAGTAGCACTGAGCGGCTTGATCGCCTAACAAGTTCATAGCGGGCACGGGTCCCAGAGCGAATCCCGGTTCTCTCACGAAAGTGAGGGGGCCGGGATTTTGGCGTTTAAGGAGGCATGATGGGCAAGCGGGGCACTACCGAGTGGATCACACCCGCAGAATTTCAGCAACTCGCCAAGGAAAGTCGATCGCCCGCCGCCGTTCGAGGTTGTGCCCTCCGCAAGGAATTCATCGCCGAGGAAGTGAAAGCCCTCGAGGACCAACCCCGGTCTCTCCGCTTCCGTATCACCTCGGGGAATCCCGACCGCGACCGAGACACCATCGCCCCCGCCGGCTGGCAGCTCGACAACTACCGGAAGAATCCCGTTGTCCTCTTCGGGCACGATTACTCTTCGCTTCCCGTGGCCAAGGCGACGCAGATCGAATCGCGCGCCGATGGTCTTTCCAGCGTGGCCGAATTCGCCCCAGCGGACGTGTACCCCTTCGCCGAGACGGTTCACCAGATGGTCAGAGGCGGTTTCCTGAATGCCGCCTCGGTCGGATTCCGCCCCATGGCTTGGGTCTACAACGAGGACCGCAAGGGCGTCGATTACAGCGAGCAGGAATTGCTCGAATGGTCCATCGTTCCCGTGCCGGCCAATGCTGAGGCACTTGTAGAAGCCCGTTCCGCCGGCATCGACTTGACCCCGCTCCTCGCTTGGGCCGAAGAGAAACTCGACACCTGGAAGAAGGAAGACGGCCTGTATGTGCCAAAGGGCCAGGTGGAGGCGGTGTTCCGCATTCTGAGCGCGAAGACGGTCAGCGTCCCGGCGAAGGAAGAGCACACGGAGGAATTGCAGGAGCTGGCGAACGGGGAGCAGCGGAAGACTCCCGAGGACAGCGAGCCTATCGGCAAGCGTGGCCGGGTCCTCTCCTCCACGAACGAGGGAAAGTTGAGGCAGGCCAAGAGCCATATTGACGACGTACTGGCGCAACTCGAAACCGCGCCGGAGACCGAGGGGCTGGAAATCACCGAGCAACGCTCGGCGGATCTGGTCCTGGAAATTGCAGAGCCCGCAGAGGAGGAATTGCGCATCGAGGCATCCAACAACGGACACAAGACGATCGACATCACCCCTGAGACAATCACCTTGGCGGTGCGGGAATCGCTTGCTGGATTTATGACGGGCATCGCCCGTGAGGTCCAGGAGCAGACCCGGGCCGCCATCAACCGCGCACGTGGGCGGGCCGATTAGGAGGACACGCAATGGCAGTCATGACGATGGAAGACCTGAAGAAGCACATTGAGGCGGAGGTTCTTCCCGTTCTCCGGACAGAGGTGGGCAAGAGCGTTGCCGAATTCGTCAAGGAATCCATGGCGAAGGCCCTGGAGCCTTTTGCCAAAGAGCAGCACGACTGGATGAGCAAAATCCTTGGCAAGCAGGAGACCGAGATTCCCCGCAAGCGGGAGAAGGGCGAGCTGGCCGGATTCGTCATCCGCTGCGCCGCCGCCTCCGCGATGAGCGCCAAGAGCGGGCGCCCCGTCCCTGCCGAGGATATCGCCAAGGGTTGGGGGTTCCCGGACATCGCCAAGACCATCATCGAGGCGAGGGAAAAGGCGCTCGCGGCCGGCGACCCGCTGGCCGGCGGAACGCTCATCCCACAACAGTTCTCGCAGGACTTCGTGGAACTTCTGCGGCCGCTCTCCGTTGTGCGGAGGATGGGAGCGACGTCGCTTCCCATGCCAGTCGGGAGTATCAAGATCCCGAAGATCACAAGCGGGATGACCGCCTACTACGTCGGGGAGAATGCCAACATTACCAAGAGTCAGTTGGCCACCGGGCAAATCTCCCTTGTCTGGAAGAAGCTGGCGGGGCTGACGCCCATCAGCAACGACCTGCTCCGCTACTCCTCGCCGGGGGCCGATGCCATCGTGCGAGACGATGCGGTTCGAGGAACGGCGCAGGCAGAAAATGCGGCCTTCCTCCGCAGCCAGGGGATGGCCGGTGAGCCAAAGGGTCTTCGATATCAGGCGGCGGTCGGGAACGTGATCGGGGCAGCCTCGACTAGCCTCGCGAATGCTTCGACGGATCTTGGCAAGCTCATCCAGAAGCTCATGGAGGCCAACATTCCCTTCACGCGGCCCGGGTGGTTGATGGCTCCGCGCTCATACATTTACCTGAGCACGGTCCAGACGACGACCGGAGCATTCGCGTTCCGGGAGGAGTTGACGCGCGGGACCCTCTGGGGCTGGCCCTACGCCGTGAATACCGGGATTCCGGTCAATCTGACGGACGGTGGCAATGTGGACGAGACCGAGGTGTACCTTGCCGACTTCGCCGACGTGATCATCGGTGAGAGTCTGAACGTCATGGTGGACGCCAGCAGCGAGGCGGCCTATTACGACGGGTCGCAAGTCCAGGCCAGTTTCTCGCTGGATCAGACCGTCGTGCGCGTCATCACTGAGCACGATCTGGCCGTCCGGCGCGCGGAATCGGTGGCGTTGCTGAACAAGGTCCGCTGGGGCGTCTAGTCCCTAGCGTAGCAATCTGAGACTAAGGGACAACCTGAGCCGGGGCCCACCGGGGCCCCGGCACGATGGGAGGAAATCCAATGAGCGTCACGAGGGATATTGCGAAGGTGATCCTTGCGGTTCCGGAACACTACTTCTTCACCTGCGGCATGAGCACGCTGTGCGGAGTCGGCAGCACAGTATACGGCAGGGTCTATCAGTCCACGTTCACCCTGTCGGCGACGCTCGGGGCAACCGCGACCTGCGGCATCACCGGCCACGTCATCGACCGCCTGGGGCCGGAGCTCGGCGCGAACTTTACCCGCGCTGACGTGTATGCCTATCTCCATACCTGCGAGGGATCGGAGACGACCCCGAGCACGAAGAAACTCGCCTTCGGGGCCATCCTCCAGCAGGCGAGTGCGAGCGGGGGAACGTTCACAGACCTGAGCACAGAGAACTGGCCGGGGTTGCGATATGTCCTGTCGAGCGGTGGCAGTACCGCTCAGTATTCCTGGACAACCGACAACATCGACTACATCCCGAGCAATCCGTGGTCGGTGGATATCCGGCCAGCAAAGCGGTTCCTCCGCGTGACCATACTGGCCATGAAGAACAACGTCACCACGGCATCGTGCGGGCTGGAGATCGCCAAGCTCGGGGCCATGATTGCCTTCCGTGAGGGCGACTACCTGCCCTTCAAGGCGAACACGACCGGGGCCTGGAGCACCAGCACCAGCACCAGCACGTAACCCTTGGATCATGGAGGCCCGCCCATGAAGGAACTGATTCGGTTGCGCCTCCTCGGACCCGCGAGGGTCCGGGGGGGTGCCCTCTACAACGCAGGAGAGGTTGCGGCATTCGCTCCGGAAATCGCGGAGGAGTTCCTATCTGCCGGAATCGCCGAAATCGTTCCATCACCCGAAGAGGAGGAGTCCGAGATGGCCAAGAAGCCCGCGAATGAAAAAGCAATCTATCAGCCGCCCGCGCATAAGCAGATCAAGTGGTCTCCCAACAAGGGGGGCCGACCATGACCGACGTCATTCAGAACGCCGTCAAGTGGGACCATCCCGCCGCCGCGCACGCGACAATCATCGACGCGGACAAAGGAATCATCGACTGGAAGGGGCGCACGAAGTTCGGCCTGGTGGGGTTCGCCTCCTCGAGTCGAGACCTGGCTCCCTGGGATGACCCAGAATGGATTCTGATGGGGCTGAATCAGCTCTATCGCCACTGCCCACGCTTCGATGCCTGGATCGACATCCACCACTATTTCCGCGACCCGAAGAGCATGGTGGATGGGACGGATGAAATCGAATGGATGAAGAGCGCGCCGATTCCCATCTTCCAGCACGAACGACAGCCGGACATCCCGAACTCCGTCCGCTACCCCATCGAGGACGTGTCCGGGCAGAATCCCGCCTACCCTTGGGGCGTGGATTATTTCACCTCGACGATCTCCTACATGATCGCCCTGGCCATAAGAGACGGCTTCAAAACCATTGGCGTCTGGGGCGTGGATCTCATCGTCGGGCAGGAATGGTTCTACCAGAAAGCCTGCGCCGAGATGTGGCTGGGAATCGCCAACGGGCAGGGTATTGAGATCCACCTTCCCGCGCAGACAGCGCTCCTGAAGCACGGCTTCCGGTACGGGTATCAGACCGAGCCGGACCTGGGGCCGCTCAAGATGTCCATGTTCGAGGCGCGGGAGAAAGAAATCCGGACGCGCCTGGAAGCGGTGACCCGGGAAGCACACACGCTCGATGGCGCGCTCCAAGATCTGGGCTACTGGAAGGAACTCTACACGTTGCGCTCACGCGGGGGCGCGATCGGGGAAGCGGCATAAGAAGCCCGCTGAGGAGTAACCACGATGTCTTTCCGTCGGCAATATCTATCCCCACAAATTGCGACCAGCTCCGGATTCGGGGTGGCCTTCGGGTTTGATGCGACTTATCTGCGAATCTACCAGGACAACCCAGGGCCAACCTATTTGCGGTTTGACACGACAGGGGCGGGCACGACGGTGGGGTTCGCAATGACCAGCGGTGACAGCCCATTCACGCTCGATCAAGGCTACCCGTTGCAAGGGTTTTCTCTCGGCACCACTACAACCAGCGGGCTCCTGCGGGTCTTGGCATTGGGCGGGTGATTCATGCTCTGGGTCTGTTCGGCGTCCACTGATAGTCAATACACCACGACGGGGGCCGTGGCCCTGGAGTTGTTCGCTTCCACCTGCGTCAGCACGTCCGAATTCGGGCGCATCGACAGCCTTATTACTAGGGCCTCCCGCTGGGCCGACAGTTACATCGGCCAACCGCTTTCCGTGCAAATCTATGGCGAGACCGTCCCGGCATTCGGGGGCCGCTGCCTGATGCTGTCCCGCGTGCCTCTTCGCGGCGTGACCGGGATCTACGATAGCACCTCGACCGGCGCGACGAACTACAGCACGCAGATCCGCATCGAGGATGCCGAGGCGGGATTCCTGTCGCGCGATGAGGGGTTCGCCTGGACCGCGTTGCAGGCTGACTCGATTTCCGACAGCGCCTTGCCGAACAGCGAGACGCGGCCTTGGTACGTGATCTATGAGGCCGGGTATTCCCTGGCAGGTACCACCAGCACGGCAGGGGGATGCACGACAACGGGGCGCACGCTCCCCGAAGACATCGAGCAAGGCGTGATCGAGAAGGTGCGCTCCCTGTACGGCGGGCAGTCCGGCATCACCAGCAAGCGAGTCGGGGATCTTGCTGTCACGTACCGCTCGGAGGGACCGGATGCAGCGGAATCATTGCTGGTCCCGTATCGGAGGATCATCTAAGCCCGCAGTGGAGGAAGCATGCCAGTCTTTCGCGGGGATTGGTGGGCACAGAAAGAACGACCCATCCTAAAGAGCATCCGGGAAATTGATTCCGAAGACTTGGCGAGTTGTTCCGTTACCACGGCCAAGCTCGCCGATGGATCCGTGGAAAGCACGAAGCTGGCCGACACGTCGGTGGACACGTCAAAGATAGCCGACTTGAACGTCACGAGTGAGAAGGCATCCACGAATCTGCTCACCAGGAGCCTCATCGCCCTGGTTGCGGAATCGGCATCCTCTGATGGTGGTGTGACCTCCTCCTATCAACTCTGGCGTCCGCTCGTCCCCGTTACTATCCTGCGTATTCAGCACATCGCTCTGACCGCCTACGAAAACGCAACGGGGGATATCTTCACGATCTTCGGCGGGGCCAGTAGCGTGGGAAGCAGTATGGCTTCAGTGGATTTCGCACCAGTGAGCACAGGCATCGTCGCGGGAACGCGCACGGCTGCAAGCACGCTGGATGTCGCAGGCCTTGCGGCATGCACCGATCTGAAAATCAAGCTTGTATCCACGACCTGCTCTAATCCTGGGCAGAGTGCGTTTCAGATCGACTATGTGACGACGGGGTAACGATGGGCGTCAGCCTCTTCCGAGATTTCATGCCGCACACCGTCATCCTGGAAACCTGGAGCAGCCAGAATGCGTATGGCGAGCCGACCTACACGAGTTGTCATTCCTATCCGGCCCGGGTCGAGATGAAGTCTCGACGGATCGCGGGCTCCGGCGGGGTGGAGATCGCGGCCCGCGGCCGGGTATTTCTTGGGACGACGACGGTGCCGACTGCGAAAGACCGGATCACATTGCCGGCCTCTTTCGTGCCGACACAGCCGCCGATCTTGGATGCTTTCCCCGTGAACGATGAGAAAGGTATCCATCACGTCGTCGCGTACGTCGGGTAAACAATGGCCACCACGAGCTTTCAGACCTATTACAGCAAACAGACGGGCGGACAAGCCAAGGTCCTGACCGGGATCACGCTCGACGGGACCGAGAATCTCCTGGCGTCCCTGGATGGATTGCGGGCACGCGGGGAGGCGAGCGTCCCGAAGATCCTGTACCGGATTGCCGAACAGATCATGACCGAGGCGAAGGGGCAAGTTCCGGTGGATACGGGGAACCTCCGGGCATCGGGACACGTGCTGCCGCCGGAATGGATCGGCAATTGGGTGCTCGTGACGCTCGGGTTCGGGGGACCGGCTGGAAAGGGTAGCGGCAAATTTATTTCTGGACCGTATCGCGGGAAGAAGGAGGCGGGCGGGAAATATACGGCGACTGGGAAACCTGCTGCGCCCGGGAAGCGGGGCGGTTATGGTGCTGCCCTGAAGGAAATTGGATATGCCATGGCCGTCCACGAGGTGAATGCTAGGCATAAGGTCGGAAACTGGAAATATCTCGAACGCCCGATGCTCGCCTGGGCCTCGAAATTAGAGGCCAAGATTGGGACGGATCTGCGGGCGGAGTTGGAATGGCGATGAGTCTCCTAGATGATCTGAGCGACTTGCTTTCAAGCGGCAGCACTGGCCTGTCCGGCTTGGTCTTTCTCGGCAGGCTCTCCGACACGCCAGCCGATCAACTGGCGATCGCGGAGACCGGGGGAATGGCACCCGTGCATGCGATGTCGGCGGGCCCAGGGAATGCGGTCCTTGAAATGCCGCGCGTGCAGATCGTTTCCCGTTCTGTGACTTACGCAGGAGCAAAGACCAGGATCAAGGTTGCGGAGGGGTTGCTGGACGGCCTACGACCGCGGACGATCAACGGGACACAATATCACTTTGCTTCGGCGGTGCAGCCGCCATTCCTGCTGGAATACGACGCGAACGGTCGCCCAGTGCTGGCGCAGAATTTCGAGATTCAGAAGGCGAGGAGCACGGCGTGAGCGCCATTGAGCAGCGGTTGATTGCCTTGCGCGAGATGTCGCGTGCGCAGGTGGCGATGCTGGAGGAATTGCTCGCGGGCATGCAGGCGCCGCCCGAGCCTCCGCCGTCTACGGAATGCGAGCATCCGGAAGAGTCCAGGGTATCCACTGCCCGCATGGGGGCGCCGAATGCGTATCACTGCCGCAAGTGCGGGCAGGAGGTGAACGGTGGCATCACTTCTTAAGATGATTGGCAATACCGGCGAGGATCTTCTGGCGCTTGACCGGATCGGACCAGGCCTTCTTGGATGCATCGGACAATTTCCGTCTCATAGATTCAGAGGCCACGCGAGACCCGTACTTGCGAATCGTACTTTCCAACTCTCGGTGCGCTTGATGATGGGCCTTTCTGGCTATGGCTATCAAGTTCTCCGGTCGATTGTCTCCCCTATCGCCATTTATGTGATGAACAAATTCTCCTGGCTCAAGTCGCCTTCCATGCGTTTGTTCCCAAACCACGCGATGCTCGAAAGCATAGCCAGAGTTGTTCGCCAGATGGTGTCCCGGCATTCTGAGAAGCCAATATCCATATTCCGTTTTCTTCCGTCCACCTTTCCAGCTTGGGCATTTCTCCCCAACCATATTTCTGGCGTGATGGCCGTGAATGAAGCGAAGAGGATAGCCAAAATATTCCTCAAATCTAATGCGAGTATGGTAGCAAATCGGAGTTCTTCGCCCGCAACCGCATTCGCAGAACTCCGATCTGGTAAACCCAGTTGGCGGATTTATTTTCGGCTTGCCCATGCGCAAATAATACAGGGGGGCATTAAAAATGTCAACACAAGTTCTCACCAACGCGCAGATCGTGATGGGAGGCTATAACCTCTCCTCAGACTTCAACCAGATTGCACTGACCGAGACCTTTGACATGCTGGACGCGACGTGCTTCGGGCAGACGAACCGCATCTACAAGGCCGGCCTCTCGCGTATCCGCATGACGGGCGGCGGATTCGTGCAGGACGGCTCGGGTCTGGTCGGGACGGTCCTCTACAACGATGTCGGGATCGAGGATGAGGTCGTGAGCGTCTGGCCCGACACAATCACGGAGGGGGTCTTCACGGGCGGCGGATATGCCTTCAAGGCCGTGGCGGCTCGCTATACGCCGCTCGCCGGGGGCGTGGGCGAGTTGCTCAAATTCACCGTCGAGGCGGAAAGCCGGGGGGTGGTGTAATGGCAATCGTGAGAGTGGCGGCGCTCAAGGACTTTCGGACGAACGCCCTGTCCACATCGTATGTGAGCACGGGGTACAATCTCGGACCGCTGACCGCCGCGCAGAGACTCGTGGGGTTTTTCCACCTGACCTGTAGTTCCACGGGCCGTACCCTGGTCGCAACCATCCAGGACTCCTCGTCGAGTGGATTCACGACCCTATCAACAGCATTCACATTCGGTCTTTCGTCTGAGATCGGTTCGACCTGGCCCGCACCGGTGGCGATGAGTACGGACCGCCAATGGTTCAGAGCTACATGGACGATGTCCACTGCCGCATCCACGGGAGGGTCCTGGAAAGGTCTCATGGGGATGGGCATCCAGTAACGCGGGCGACCGCAGGAGGAAACGTAGATGAGCACCAAGGTTTTGACCAATGGAAAGTTCCAACTCAATGCGACCGATCTCTCGGATCACCTCGTCTCGGTGACGCTGAACCGACAAAGCGAAATGCTGGACGAGACGGCGATGGGGGACTCGAACCGGATCAGTAAGGCCGGCCTGTTCAACTGGTCTCTGGAGGCCGTCCTCCACCAGGACTATGCCGCCGCCAACGTGGACGCTCTCCTGTTCGCGATTCAGGGTACCACGGCGTGCTTCGAATTGAGGCCGGACAATACCTGTTCGACGGCGATCAACCCGACCTACAGCGGCATCTGCATCTTGCAGGAATATTCCCCGGTCGCTGGCGGCGTCGGAGAACTCATGCGGGTGACAGCCCGCTTCTCGCCGGCCGGCTCGCTGAGCCGCGCCAGCAGTTCGTAACGGGACAGGAGGCCCGCGACATGTCCGACAAGTTTATCGTTGAACTGGACCGCCCCCGCGAATTGCGGCTCAACTGGGGCGCCCTGGAGGAACTGCAGAGTCGCCTGGGGAACGTGCCCGGCCTGGAGATCGCCGCCCGCCTCATGCGGTTCGACTACAGCGTCATCGTGACGGCGCTGTGGTTGTCGCTTCGGCATGAGGACAAAAAGCTATCCAGGGACCAGGTGCAGACGCTGATAGACCAGTACGTTGACCGCGGCGGCAATCTGTTTACCGTCCTCCGCCATATCTCCGGGGAGTTGCAGCGGGCATCGGGCCTCGTGGCTGAGACCGGGGAGGAGGCAAAGGGAAAAGCGGAAGCCGCCGGGCCGACATCCGGCGGTGGATAGAGCGGGAAAAGCTCCGCGCCTACGGATTGTGCGGCCTGCGACCTAAGCAATTCTTCGCCCTGACGCCTCTCGAATATCTGGACGTCCTGGAGGCAGCAGAATGGCGCGAGGCCCGAGAAATGCGGAAACTTGCGTATGCTGTCGCCCATATCCTCTCACCCAATTTCAAGCCGGGCATGACGGTCGGAGAGGCCATGCGTTCGATCGCGGGCGGAGATCCAGAGGAAGAGATCGAAGCCGTGAGAAAGAGGCGAATCGCACGCATGTTTGACGGGGAAGAATAGTGGCTGTAAACGTAGCGGATCTTGTTGCCAGGCTCAGCGTCGATGTCAGCGCCTTCAAGGCCGGCCTCGACCAGGCCGCCCGCCAGATGCAGACCTTCAGCGGCCTGGTGGACCAGTCCGGACGCCCGATTGCCTCCTCCTTCCAGGGTGTCACAGACCAGGCCAAGAAGCTGGGCGACGAAACACAGAAGCTCTCTAGCGGGCCGCTGAAGGGTCTCCAGCAGGCATTTATGGGCGTCGCCAGTCAAGGGACCTCCATGCTAGGGGCGTTCGCCCCACTTCTCGCCGGCTTCACGGGTATCGGCGCCGCGATCGGCCTGGTAACGCTTGGCGCCGTCAAGTCCATCGAAGCATTCACGGGCTTTGCCACCCAAGTAAGAGACCTCTCCTTTCTCTCCGGTGGCTCCGCGCGTGACGTCAGTGTCCTCGTCAATGGCCTGGACAACCTCGGCGTCAATGCGGAGACGGTCGAGGTCGGCCTCAACCGGATGTCGGCCGAGATCACCTCGGGCGGGGAATCGCTCTCGAAACTTGGGATCTCCATCCGCGACACTTCCGGCAACCTCAAGTCTGGCCTGACGCTCTTCTATGAGACGGTAGATGCCCTCGGTCGCATGACGAACGCCGTGGAGCGTAACTCCCTCGCCCGCGAAATCTTTGGCCGCGGCTGGACGCAAATGCTCCCCGTACTTCAGCGGGGGTCGGGCGTCATCCGGGAGCTGGGCGAGGAGGCTTTCGCGCTCGGCAAGGCGATAGACGAGGGGGGAATAGAGAAGGCGTACGAATTCCAGAAGAGCCTCCGCGATCTGGGTGATGCGTGGGAGGGGTTCAAGATCCAGGTGGGTGGCGGGATCATCGCGCCGATCACCTATTTGCTTAAATGGGTGACTACGACCGGGAAGGAAATGACGCCGGAGGATCTGGCCGCCTCCGCGTTCGCATCTCCCGGCGCCGAGGCATTCTGGGGAGTAGGGGCGCCCACACCAGGGAAGACTGCGGGCGTGCCCGGTTGGTCCGATGTGGGAGCGGGGGGCCTTGGTGGGGCTTCCCGGACTGCGGCCGGAATTCCTGCCGGCATCCAGGCCGCCGAACTCGAAAAACAAGTCAAGCTCAACGTCCAGCTCGCCCAACTCGACGCGCAGCGCCTCGCCGCCCTCGCCGCTGCGATACCGATGAGCCTTGCGCGGATCGAGGCAGAGAAGAAGGCGATGGAAGCCGCCCTCAAGGTGAAGCAGATCCAAGTGACGGGGGAGTTGGATCTCCGGGACCTGACGAAGAAGACGACGGACGAGCAGGCCGAGACCGCCCGCCTGCGCATGAGTACCGCGCAGATGTTCGCTGCCCAGAGGGTGGCGGTGGAGAAACAGGCAGAAGATGCAATAAAGAAACTCCGGGAGGAATACGCGCGGGTCGGTGTCTACGACTACGAGGCGATCTATGCCGAAGGCATGAAAAAGGCCGACGAGCAGGTCGAGAAGAACCGCGTGGAGAGAGAAAAAACTCGCCAGGGCTACATGCGGGAAGAGGCGCTGAAAGAGGGAGATGCGTTCCTCCTCTACGCCGAGGCCACGGTCGAGCAGGTCGCTAAAGTAGAGCAGGAAGCCTTCGACGCTCGGCAGAAAATGCGCGAGATGGATCTGAGCCATCAATATCGCGCGATGGGGGACCAGGCCGACGGTCTCAAGCGGGCCCTGGACGATAGGCTGATCAGCTATCAGACGTACTACCTCGAGATCGAGAAGCTCCAGAAGAAGAACCTCGACCTGCAAAAGCAAGTGCTCCTGGGGGAACTCGCCGCGACGGACGATTATTTCGACGCGGTGCGGCTGGGCCTCGCATACCACGTCACCGACTGGCGGACCGCGGATCAGAAGATCCTGGACATCACGAAGGAGATGTCCACGTTCGCCTTGAACACGGTGAGCGATGTCTACTTTGCGGGCTTGACCGGGCAGATCATGGACTTCGAGGATTTCTGGAGGGCGGCCTGGAAGTCCATGGCGCGGATCGTGGCCGACGAGTTGGGTCGGATCACGCTGAGCAGCCTGTTCGGAGTGGGTGGAGTGCTCGGGCCGACGATGGGCGGGGGCGGGGGCAATGCTACGGCCAATGGGCTATCTTATTACCAGCTCTCACAGCAACTCATGGACCAAGGCGTCCCGTACAATGACGCTGTTCGCATTGCCAGCAATGCGACTTCCGGGGGCGGGGGCGGAGCTGGAAACACGGCCCTAAGCACGGCGCAACTTGTGACTACAGCGGGCGGCGGAGGTGGGGGAGGCATCGGCCCGCTCACCGGGGGCGGGCTCTTGTCGCCTGTCGCTGCCGCGCTATCTCTTCCCGGCAAAATCGTCGCTCTGGCAGAGGCGGCCTCGAAGAGTCCCGTTGCGGTGGTCGAAGCGATCCTCGGTCTCAAGGCGGGGACCCTCGCAGGGACAGCGGCGATTCCAGTGGCCGAGGGAGCGGCGATCGCCGACATGGCCTGGATGGGGCCGGAGATGATGGCGGAGGTGCTCTCCGTTGTCAACGCGTCCACGTGGTCCGCCGGGGCGGGCTCTGCCCTGTCTACCATGACTGCAGCGGAGTTCGCCGCCATGGAGGGGTTACAAGGAGTCACGGCGGCCACAACCACAGCCACCGCAGCAACGGAAGGCGCAGCGGTTGCCATGGAGGGGGTGGCTGGTGCTGCCGGTAGTGCAGTCCCTGCCTTGGGCATGGTGGCTCCCGCGCTCCTGGGGGTGTCGGCGATTGCTATGGTCATCATGGATCAACTCGGGAAGGGGGCCGAGGAGGCGCGGTGGAACGCGCGTGTCGAACAGGCAAAGCAGGTCTATGCCGCGACGCCGGGATCGGCGCAGCAGGCGGCGGATCTCCTCATCAATGCCGAGACGGGCGGGGCCGCAGCAGGTCTCAGCTACAATGTCTCGACGGGGCGCTGGGAATCCACGGCCGGCCAGGTCGGGCAGGGGGTGCAGATCCAGGCCCTCGCAGATGCGGGCATGCTCTCTGAGCGCGAAATGGAAACGCTGTACTGGAGCAGGCTGCAGGCCATGACGGCCTCGGGGGGCGGCGGGGGTGGAGGAGAAGGCGGCAGCGGCCGCCAGCACGGCGGGCCGGTCCGGGCGGGGCGACCCTATCTCGTCGGCGAGGCCGGGCCGGAGTTGATCATTCCGCGCGACGCGGGGACGGTAGTGCCGAATCGTCAAATCCGCGAGGCGATGGGCGGAGGCGGCGCCTTGAATGTGATTGTCAACGTCGCCGGATCTCTCGTTGGGGTCGGCTCCAAGGACGAATTGATCCGGTACATCATGAGCGGGATCCGGCAACTCAACAGGCGGTTGCCCGGCGTCAACATGTTCCCGGTGACCGGATGAGCAACATTCGCTTTCTTTTTGACAATAAGCTCGACACGACCGGGGCGGTCATCACGGCCAGCAGCACGGTCACGGCCCAAGTCAGCCAAGCGCAGAAGAACGGGACCGGCTCGGGGAGTTGTGTCCCTGGCGGCGTCTATACGGGCACGACCGAGCGCACGTATCTGATCATCATTGATCTTGCCGGGGATGTGGGGACGGCCACATTTAAGTGGTCCTCGGACGGAGGCTCGACCTTCAGCGGGACCCTGGTCGCAACGCAGGCGCACCCACTCACCCTGGACAACGGGATCACTGTCTATTTCACTGCGGCCACCGGGACGGATTTCATTCTCGGGGACCGCTGGGATTTCAAGGTCATTTTCGGATACGGCACGGCGAAACTGATAGACCGCAATCGCAACACAGAATGGCGGTCTAGCGATGGATTTTTAAGCGAATCTTTCTCGCTCATCCAACGGCTCGGTACGCAGACGTATGTGCTCTCTCTCGCCTCCCTCGGCAGCGGCATCGTCCTGGCGGGGACTGGTACGACAGGGCAGATCTGGAAGAGTACCGACAGCGGGGCAACCTGGGCGTTGATCCAACGGCTCGGTACGCAGACGGAGGTGTACTCTCTCGCCTCTCTCGGAGGCGGCATCGTCCTGGCGGGGACTGCTGCGACAGGGCAGGTCTGGAAGAGCACCGACAGCGGGGCGACCTGGACCTTGATCCAACAGCTCGGTACGCAGACGCATGTGTTCTCTCTCGTCTCTCTCGGCAGCGGCATCGTCCTGGCGGGGACGTATCCGACAGGCCAGATCTGGAAGAGCACCGACAGCGGCGCGACCTGGGCGTTGATCCAACAGCTCGGTACGCAGACGTATGTGTACTCTCTCGCCTCCCTCGGAGGCGGCATCGTCCTGGCGGGGACGTATCCGACAGGGCAGATCTGGAAGAGCACCGACAGCGGCGCGACCTGGGCGTTGATCCAACAGCTCGGTACGCAGACGTATGTGTTCTCTCTCGTCTCTCTCGGCAGCGGCATCGTCCTGGCGGGGACTGCTGGGACAGGGCAGATCTGGAAGAGCACCGACAGCGGCGCGACCTGGGCGTTGATCCAACAACTCGGCACGCAGACGGAGGTGTACTCTCTCGCCTCTCTCGGAGGCGGCATCGTCCTGGCGGGGACGTATCCGACAGGGCAGATCTGGAGGAGCACCGACAGCGGCGCAACCTGGGCGTTGATCCAACAACTCGGTACGCAGACGTATGTGTTCTCTCTCGTCTCTCTCGGCAGCGGCATCGTCCTGGCGGGGACTGCTGCGACAGGGCAGATCTACATGGGTTGCGCTTCTATTGTCTGTGGTTTTCTCTCCCCTCAATCTATTCAAGCGCTAATCATCCAGGATCATAATTTCACGAGCACGGCAATCATGAGCCTCATGGCACATACGAGCGATGCTTGGGGCGCTCCGGCCTTTGGTCCCGTGGCGATCACCTGGGCCGCGGGCAAGATTGATTACTATCTATCGGCAACACAGACGTATCAGTACTGGCGGTTATCTATCACGGACGCGGCACAAACAGATGATTATTTGCGCATGAGCGAATTGTTTCTTGGCCCCTACACCGCCACGACGCGCAATTTCGCCTATAACTGGACGCGGGGGCGGGCACCATACATGGTCGGCAGCCTCACGGGGCTACATCCTGATGCTGTGGTGCTGGGCGTGCCGGAAGTGCTCATGTGTAATTTCCCGTTGCTTCCCGATGCGGACCGCGACACGCTCGTGGACACGATCTTCCCGGCCCTTTACAGCGTGAGCATGAAGCGGGTGCGGCCTTGCTGGATCCACCCAGATCCGTCCGTGGCGAACGATGCCATTATGGGTTACTGGGAGGGCGATGCACTTGCTCTCTATGCCCAGAGCCCAACTGCGTACTGGGATCTCCCTTTACAGTTCCGGGAACTTGTCCGGGCGATGATGTGAGATGGAGCAGACGACCCTTGCTTTTGATCAGGCGCGATTGAATCCAAGCGCCGTCCCGGTCGTGGCCTATGTGCTCGAGACCCCGATGGGGACCCGCCTGTGGACGCGGGGCGTCATCCCCTCCATCGTCTTGGGAGTAACCGGGGTCTATTACGACGCCGAGGTCGAATATGATGCGGACGTGTACTTTGACGGCGGCCCGAACCTAATGGAACTACTTCCCCGCGTCCTCGAATTCGGTTCGATTGCGAAATATACGGCGCTCTTCGGCTCAGAGATCATCGCGGGCATCGGCGAGGGGGAGCGCGCCTCCTTCCGCGTGTCGCTGGCAAACGAGGATGGAAAGATTTCGCAGTTTCTTGCTGAAGAGTTCGTCTTGGGCCAGACGGGGCGTGTCCTTGTAGGTTTCCTCGGCCTCGACTTGACCGACTATGTTGAGAAGTACCGCGGGCAGGTCCAGCGGTGGACGATCACAGGCCTCCGACAAGTGGCTTTCGACCACCTGGAATTCTGACATGAGCCGACTGGACAACACGATCACGCTCGCAACCAGCACGCGGTATGCCAACCCGGAGCAAGTGGGCGCGTTGCTCCCGGATGCTTATGGCGACCTGCGCTACGGTGGCGAGGGTGGCTTGATGCCGTGCGTCTACATCGACACCGTGAATTTTGTCCACCTCTGCGCGAACCACGCCGTAGAGTCGATTGACTACGTGCATGATCGAGACGGAAATCTCCTAGGGGCCGGGGCTGATTATGTCGCGACCATATCCGGCAACTATGAGGCCCAGGGGACGATTGCTTATGTCACGGTGACCTGGAACGTCCATCCGCCGATCTACTGGCGCGGGAAGGGAAAGCTGGACGGTGCGACGCTCATCACGAATCCGATCAGTGCATGGGAGGATTTCCTGGAGACGCGGGCAGGTTGGGTCGCGGCGGACTTCGACTCCACCAAGCTAGAGGCGGCGCGGGCGACCTGTACCGCACAGGGCTATACCTTCGCAAAGTGGATCGGCGAGGAGCGGCTCATCAAGGCCTGGCTGAACGACTGGTGCGCGGACATCTTCGCCGACCACTGGCTCGACCGCCTTGACCGTCTCGTCGTCAAGGTCGAAACGGGGTCTTGGAATTATGAGCGAGACATCGTAGCGCATGTGGTCGCGACTCGGGACGTTGTGGATGGGGAGGACGGCGTAGAGATGGTGGCGGACATCGAAAACTTGGTGAACTTCCTGCGGCAGTATCACCTCTACCATTATCGCCGGATGGACTACTCTTCGACGATCTCGAACGAGAGCGCCGCGAGCGAGAAGATCTTCGGCAACCGCATTCGCACTGCCAACTATCCGACCGTGCGGAGCACGACACATCTGACCGCACTGGCCACCGTGTTGCTTGCCCTCTTCGATGGGCGCGAACCGCCAAAGGCGTCCCTCGTGACATTCCGGACGCATGGCATGAAATACTGCCACCTCACGCGCGGGGATATCATCGGCTTCTCGTGGGATCGCGGACCAGCGCGGGCGGGGGACTACTACCGCAATCACCTACTGAAGATTCTCAATTTGGAAATGTCGCTCCCCGTAGGGCCGATCCATGTTGAGGCGCTTGATACGGGAGTGCGGATGAATGCCGACGCCTACTATGACGCCGACGGCGGCCCTGACAGCGGCTACTTCAACGCCGACTACTGGTTTGGCGGCGCGGACGATCTGAGCATCAAACCGTAAGGAGAAAGCGAATGGCAAACACATTCACGCCTCCAGTCTGGGTAAAAGCGAAGCCACATGCTTCGGCGGAAAAGCAGGTCGGCGACAGTGATCCCTCGGGACGTACCGATGTAATCAACCGCGTCGAAAAGGGCATCCTCGCCAACCTGAAAAAGCTGATCAACACCATTATGGATGGTGCGACTTTCGATTTCACGGATCTCGCCACTGTTGCCGCTCTCGCAAATCGGGGCATCACGCCGCAGGGAGTCTCCGGGACGCCGGCCCAACACGGACTCTATCAAGAAAATGTGGTGAAGGCATGGGCCCATGTGACACTGGCAACTGGCACACCCTCAGTTACGGATTCATATAACGTCACGGGCATCGCGGACGGTGGCGTTGGAGTGTACACATTGACCTGGGATAGGGATTTTGCAAATGCGACCTACGCTGTGGGGGGAATACCAGTCGAGACCGGAAATGCCTACCTCTGCGGGACTGCTCTCGCCGTTGGAACTTTTGCATATGAGGTACAGTTGAATGATGGAACTCCGTCTGACAAAAACCACACCGTTATCGCTATAGGAGATCAATAATGCCTATCGTTTGGCAGTATCCTGACGGTTCGATTCTTCAATATCAATTTGTGGATGTTTTCTTGGGGCGAGAACGTCGCGATGGTGAAACGACGGAAGCGGCGGTACTTCGCCTGGGCCATGAACACGTCGAGAAGAAGATACCAGGCTTGGCCGGATTACCCGTGCAGATCGTGAAATCAGCGGATGTACCCCACGACCGCTCCACACGTCATGCTTGGCGACTCACCATCGCCGACGGGAGGGCCAAGGTGATCGTGGACCCAACTGTTCCGGATCCCCCGCAATCGCGAAGGCAACAGGCCCGGGCCGAACTGCTGGCCCTCGATCCGAAGGCCGTCAAGCCGGAGGACCTGCCGGGGATTATGGAGCGGTTGCAGAAGGTGCTCTGACCACACCACACCAAAGGACACCGCCATGACCACGGAAACGAATCACATCTCTTGGCGCTATGCTGGTCCCTTTGCCATTGCCATGATCGCCGCCGGGGTGATCGGCTGGGGCGGGTTTATGATGGGGCAAGACATCGCGCTCCGCACAACCGCCACAGCGAACCATGTGCTGATCGCTAATCTCGACCTGCGGGTCACGAAGAACGAGCTGGAAATGACATTCCTGAAAACACAGTTCTCCAGGATGGAAGGTAAGCTCGACCAGCTAGCCATTGCCCTCGATGCGCACAATCGGAGGAAGTAGGATGAGCTACGAGAGCAGGTACTTCCCCCGCGCCGAGATGGCCTGTAAATGTGGCTGCGGCGTCTGCGACGTGAGCGAGGTATTGCTGCAAAAGCTCGACGCCCTGCGGGAGCGGATGGGGCACGCCCTCCCCGTCCGCAGTGGGTGCCGCTGCGAGAACCACAACCGCGAGGAAGGCGGGAAAGAGCACAGTCCCCACCTTGCGGGGGCAGGCCGGGTGTGCAAGGCGGCGGACATTCAGGTGGGGACACCCCGCCAGGCATACTACCTCGTCGGCGAGGCGCTGGATCTCGGATTCGTGGGCATCGGCCCGAACACCCAGAAGGGCTTCGTGCATCTGGACGTGGCGGATAGTCTGCCGCGTCCTGCGCTGTGGACGTACTGAAAGGAGATCGTCATGAACGCACTCTTCGGCAACTGGCGAACGACAGTCCTGGGCATCGTTACCGGCGCGGCAACCTACGTCCTGCTGTCGGGGGTGAAGTTCCCTTCGACGAAAGCGGAGTGGGGGGCATTCGTCGTCGGATTGCTCCAGGCGGTGTGGGGCGCGATTCAGAAGGATTCCGCTGTCGGTAGCAAGGCCCCGTAATGCGTTGCATTGGGGTGAACCATGCCAATCCAGGGGACGCCCGAATTTGAGAAGTGGTGGGCCGATGGTGACATCAAACGCAACGCCCCCGACTGGGTGAAAGCCGTCGCCATGGACGCTTGGGAGATGGGGAGACGCACGCTACCCCAAGAAGTTGAACGGTTGCGTGATGAGATGCGCGGGATCTGCATCAGAATCGACTGGGCGGAGAAGAGACTATGGGAATCCCGGCGGTCTACGGATGGGTAGCAGCAATCGGCCTACTCGTTGGGTTCTCTCTCTGGCTATACTATCGGATTCGCAAATCTGCGAACACCGAGGCCGCGCTGGAGCGCGAGACGCGAGCCCGCCTTGAGGCGGAGAGAATCGCAAAGGAGCATCAGCGTGTGGCGGATATTCGTTCTCGCCCTCTTGGTAGCGGCATCGTCGTGCGCGATACGGACAAGTCAAGTCCAGCATCCCGTCCCACCAGCGATTGAACCGCTACACCTCGACCGTTGCTGGCTCGGGGTGGACGGCAAATGCACCGCCGCCTTCTCGCCGGAGCGCCGCCTACGATTCTCTCTCGCCAGCGAGACCGAGGTACGCGCCGACGTGGGGTACACCGTCGGGGCGTGGACGCTCCAGCAGGATTGGATCACCGTCCTGATCCGGGCGTATTGCGAGGGGCGGGAGACGTTGCAGATCGCCAACGGAGAGAAGGCCACCCCAGACGGGATCTGCCAAGCCAGCAAGTAGGACCGCGTTCTCTCCGCTCCCGGCCCCTCCAGGGCGCGCCGGCCCGCCCTTGGGCGATTGCCCCCCAAGACGATACATCATGTCTGCGGGCGATGTGGAGGCAAGGTGGGGCAGCTTGTACCTTTGTGAAATCCCTACCTTTTCGCGTAGTTATACCCCCTTGAAAATAGTTTGAAAAAATACTTGACAAGCGCATTCCCGTAATATATTCTCCGCTGCATGAAATACTCAATGGTTCCCGCCGAGAAAATCCGCGCCGCACTGGGGATTGATTTCGAAGAGTTCTCTTTCCGGCTCGGGTATTCCCACCCGACGTATCGCAATGCATTCAATCGAGGCTATCTCACGAAGAGGATGGCGAAGGAAATCGCACGCCGCTACCATATTGCGTTTCGGGATTTCCTGGATGGGCACAAATGACCGTCAAGCTCTTCTTCGATGAAGCTATCCGATTGGGCAAAACAACAAGGAGGATGGAGATGAAATTCCCAGGCAAGTTTTTTGAGACCATCGCCGCCGGCGACGACTCGCCGGCCACGTGGGAACTGATGGGGCGCGAACGACCGGACTTGGTGCCGTTCGCCGTCCGAATTCTGGAGGCCAGGAATAGCGCAATCGAGTACGAGCTGTCGTTGCTACACGTCACGGACGAGCAAATCGACGCGGTAGGCCAGTAGACGAGCCCCGGGGACTGAGGATCCCCGGTAAACCGCAGGCCCGGTGGCAAGCCCGGGTAAGCCCACAAGGGCAGGAGGATGGAGATGAAACGGTTGTGGCATAACCTGAACCAAAATAAATCTCGATATACTGATGACGATGCGGAACGCATAGTTGCGCGTGGATTTGTCGATGAAAATGTCCACGACGGCTTTCTCTGGTTCTCCGACCGGCCCTTGCTGAGTCGGGGACTTTTCACGGGCGTGATAGTCGAGATTCCAAGCGAGACCTGGAACTTTCTGAATATCGAAAAACACCGACGAAGGGATGACCCGATCGAAGAGTTCGGATGTCGGGTCTATGAAATCCCTCTCTCGCTCGTGAACCATTTCCCGCTCAGGGTCGCAGTGCCCCGCGAAGGGGAAGGAGTGGAGACATAACATTTCTAACCCTCTTCCCCGCCGGCTGGATCCCGGTGGAACAAGATCAACAAACCCGACCGCTCCCGCTAGGAGGCCATCATGCCCGCTTATGGTCACGTTCCCTCAAACGGCTGCTGGACAGCCGCCCCGATGGGGGTGGATGAGATCGAAGAGCGACGAGGCCGCCTGCCCTTTCTGCTGGCCGCCAGGGGTCCGAACCTCCGGGCCAGTTACGAGGCGCAGGTCGTCTTGGCGCGGGACTATCGGCTGACGCTGCCATTGCAGCTCGAGCGGTTGACACTGGCAATGCAGGCGGAGGTCATCTCTTGGGCGAAGCGAGGACCGACCCCGAAGGAGATGTTATGTCCGTCGCGCTCTGGGTTTTCTGCATCGGTGGGGCCATGAGCAGCTTGGCTTATTGCGGCGAAGCCAGGAACGGACTCGATGACCGCACGGCGCTGGAGATCCGCGCCGTGGAATTGATTGCCGACAGTTCCCCGCGGCAAAACTATGTCCGCTTTGTCGTCCTCACCACGGCGTTGCAATTGTCTGATCCGCGTCTCGGGGGCGCGAAGGTGCCGATGCCCAAGAAGATGGGATACCGATTCTATCTCCGGGAGAGCATGTCGTGACGGCCGCGATGCATTCAGCGCAATTGGATCTTCTCGACGCAGACCCCTTCTTCGCCTGGGGCTGGACCTATCGCCCGCAATACGACAAGGCCCGATTGAAGGGAAGTCTCCAGCGCGTGCTCTACTTGCTCCTCGATGGTCAACGCCACACCATGGCAGAGATCCGGAATGTCGGCGGAAGCGCGGGAGATTCGAGGCTCCGGCAATTGCGGGACATGTACAAGCTCCCCATCCCAGCCGGAGAACGGGTCAAGGGTGCCGAGGCTGGCGGTCTATACGTTTATTGGCTGGAGATTCAACGGCTTGATGAAAGGCCCGGCCACGATGGAACGCGGCCGACGAATGGGGAAACAGTGCGGAAAATCTTGAACATACGGGGAGGAAATCAACATGGCGACCATGAATGATTTTCACCGAGAGATAACTATCGGCGACAAGTACCGCCCAGCGATGGAGATTGTGGACCAAACCGAAGCCGATGCCTACTTCGAGCGATGCGTCCAACACACGATGAACTTCGGCGCGGATCGCGTCGAGGCCGAGAGGATTGAGCGAATCAACCTCGGTTATTACGCTGGCTATTACGACCGGGAAACCCAAGAACGGGTGAACCGCCTGTTTCGCACCGTGCATCCCATTTTTGGAGCGGTTCGGCCAACTGCCCGACAATGCTTTGAATCGGGAAAAAAGATGGCAAAAACACTCACGGCCGAGGCCGCTTGCTAATGACCAAAAATCTCCCCCGCGACGTGACGCTCATCAGCAAGCGCGCCCTCGGCACGGCCAGCGTGATCCGGCTGACCTCCGACGGGCGGCGATACTACCATGGGGAATCCCTCCACCGGGTTGATGGGCAGATCGAGGCCGGCTCATCCTGGCAGTACGAGAAGGCCAACTATCTGCTGATCGAGGGCCAGCGGTGGGACCTGGTGGAAAAGGTGAGGAAGTCCCTTGCGGAATACCGAACCGCACGGAAGCAGCACGATCACGACCGCGAGCGGGCGAAATGGAGGTTGCTCGACGAATGGGATGAGGTCCACCCTTCGCCATCATTGCCGAAGGTGGAGGAGATCATCAAGGAGGAAAAAAATGAGATATGAAGCGCAAGTCATTGTCCATCTCACGGAGCGGGACGTCCGCCTGGCTGCCCCGAACGGTGGGCTGACGGTCGAACTGCCGCCAGGGACGACAAAGGTCATCATCAAGGTGGAGCGGGACGGGGATAAAGAAAAGGAGGGATGAAATGGCGAAAGTGACGATGGTGCAGTTCGGCAAAGTGGTGGCGGAGGTGTTTACCTGGCCGAAGGGGGACAGGGCCAAGCTCTCCCAGATCATGCTGGAGTGGCAGACGGAGGAGCCGCCCAAGGCACCGAAGACCCGACGGGCCCTGAAGGAGGGCGTGGTCAAGAAGGGCGGGCAGAATTCGCCCCCCACGAGCCCGAGGCCAGCACCGCCGCAGGGTCAGGGAACGTCCTAACAGTTCGCTTCCACAGGGGACGTTGCATCGCCTGCTGATCGAACTCTTGAAGCGGAGTCCGGTCTTGTTCCGAGGAAAAGCTGGCACATAGAAGGGGGAAATCATGACTGAGAGCACAGCCGTAGCAGTCCCTGAGAAGTGGACCGAGGAGGTTCAGAAGTACGAGCGCGAGAACTATATCGTCTTGGCACCACGGCAACTCGGTCCGATCCCGCAATATCACACGCCGGTCCTCTCCGTGGTGGAGATTGATCCGAGCGAGGACGGGGGCGACATCTACCCGCTCCCCGGTGGTCAGAAGGTGGCCCTCACGAAGACGGCATTGGATCGGGTCAGCATGGCAGCGGACATCACCTGGATCCCGCAATTCTGCCGGCGCACCGACGACGGGAGTGATCCTGATCGAATCGTCTGCCAGGCGGTGGGGAAGATCAAGACCCTCTCGGGTGAGTGGCGCAGCATCCCGGGGGACAAGGAACTGGTGACCTCCGAGTATGAGAAGGAGCTTCGGGAGTCGGTCCCACGGCGGAAGTGGATCACCGATATCGCTGACCCGGCGAAGCGTGCGAGGGCCATTGAGGAGACGATTGAGAAGGACCTCGGGCAATACCGGAAACACCGCCACGCACGGTGTATGAGCGGTGCGATGAACAACGCGATCAAACGCGCACTCGGTATCAAGAGCGGATACACGAAGGCCGAACTGGCCAAGGCGAAGAACCGGCTGGTGGTCCCGAAGATCGTCTTCACTCCGGACTATGATGATCCCGTCGTGAAGCAGCACATGTTGGCGGTTTACACCGACACGGTCAAGGAGCTGTATGGAGCCGGGCCAGCGAAGGTGTTGGCGGCCGAGTTGCCCCCGGCTCTCCCCCCTGCTCCAGACGAGCCTGACGACACGCCGCCTCCAGGCCCTGCGGGCGGGGCTTCGAGCAGTGGGAACGGCGGGCGAGCATCCGAGGATCGGGCCGCCGGGGATACTCCCCCACCCCCCGATAGCGTCCTCCTGTTCACCGAGAACTACGCGATCGAGGCCAAGGCCGGAAGCCCAGAGGTCAAGGCTGAGGCCATCAAGGCGCAGGTCGAGGCGCTGGAGGTTCTTGCGAAGCGCAAGGGGTACGAATTCAGTCGCTTAACAAAACCCCTAACGGAGTTCAGTCGTCAGCAACGGCACGGCTTTTTCGAGCATCTCAAGGCCATGCCCGAGGTGGAGCAGCAGGCCGCGTTGCCCTGGGGGTAAGGGGCCCAGACCTCCGGGAGTTCCAATCGGTTCCAATAGATTCCAAATCGGTTCCAAGGGAGGTGATGCAAGTGGACAAGAACGTGAGGCAGGTCACGCTAGCGACGTTGGCGGGCGGGGCAGCGGACGAGCTGTTCATCGACGCCCTCGCCAAGATCAACGCCAACGTCCAGGACCTCAACACCGATCACCGCGTCAAGCGAAAAATCATCCTCGAATTCACCATTACGGCGGATGAGGAGCGGCGCATGGGCGATATCACGGTCGCCTGCAAGGTGGTCGAGGCGGGCGTAAAGGGCCTGAAGGTCGGCGTCTATTTCGGGCATCAGGACGGCATGCCGGTCGCCGTCGAGGCGCCCCGCCAAGATGATCTGTTTCCTACTCCGAAGAGCCTACTTAGAGAGGCCGGCATCAGTCAGGGGACTGGAGTTGGCTCTAGCCTATGAAAGGAGACCTTATGGACGGGACGTTCGTAGCTGAAATGAACAGCCGATTTTCAAAGCCGGCAGTGATGACGATCGAGGGCAGGGAACGGCTTGCCCTGCCGCAGGGATGGACAGATGCGACTCCGAAGCAATCCACCACCCAGGCGCTCCAGGTCGGCACGCTGACCGGGCTCATGGACTACCTCAAGTCCAACGTGGACGGGCTTGCCTTTACCGACCTGCTGGTCCACGTCAAGGATCCG
>Ga0315273_10000201_pt1 | contig 56504 bp, 49 predicted proteins | sample YL17G02_0_MG_FD_205753 | JGI IMG/M metagenome (GOLD analysis project Ga0315273, IMG submission 205753) | Sediment microbial communities from Yellowstone Lake, YNP, Wyoming, USA - YL17G02_0 | ecosystem: Environmental > Aquatic > Freshwater > Lake > Sediment | place: USA: Wyoming | collected... | reverse complement strand
CTGCGGCCTGCAAAGTGATTGGTTTCTTCGGCCGACCCGTACGCATGGTCCACCTCCTCGAAGGTTGGGCCAGTATAGCCGGGAACGGCCAACTTATGCAACGAATTGATGACTCAGCATACTAGCGTGGTGGAGCAAAAAAGAAGCCGCAGCCATCACTGCCGTGTCCGAATGGGTCTCGAAAGCCAGTGTAATTTTGAACCAGGACGACATGGTGCTGATAACCGGCTTCGCCCCGTGGCTGCGCCTCAACAGAAACACGAACCACAGGTGGCCTCTCTATCCAATCATTCGAGGCACTGTTGAGCACATGATTGAGAACGGGCTTATCGATCCGAACAGACCGCAGGAGAATGCGCCCACAATCGGCGAGATCCTCGCATGGACGGCAAGCCTGCATAAACTGATACGGTTCAATATTCGAATATCCGGCTACCTGACCATCTGCTCCGAAGACAGAGGCGTGACCCTCGATACCATCCACATGAACAAACGCCAAATGTGTGCAAGGAAGGCGATCAGTTCAACAGATTTCGGTGCGTCCCTTCTTGCGCAACGGCAGGCCGAGATTGAGGCATGGGAACGGGAAAAAGAAAGAGCGAAAAGAGAGGCGGAGACCGGACAAAAAGAGAGGGTAAAAAACAAGGGCGAAATGAGCAGCTGCCCCTGGATGGCAGGCAAGCAAAGAACGGTCCTCGAACGTGCAGAGGCACTTGCCGTTGAAGAACGTTACTCGCTGAACGACGACGACAAAGCAAGGATCATGTGTCTGGCCCCCAATTTGTACCAGTCCTGCGGCGAACTCTGGTATTACCGAAGAGTGAATCTGCAAACGCTCAAGGAGATGGCAGCCATGGGCCTCACGGACCCCAACGACCACCAGGAATTCGCGCCGACCTTCGGCGAAATCCTTGCCTGGCTGATCGAGCATCCCTCCTTCACCGCGCACGGCTTCATCAAGGTCGGAAGACCCGACCGGAGGATCACGATTGAAGGCGTGGCACACGAAGGCGAAATTTCCGCAGAAGAAGCTGCGGGGTTCCGCCAGATGTTCCGGCGCGCAGACGAACTGAACGTGCGCAAGAAGTTCCAGAGGGCCTGGTTTGACTGAAGGACGCCGTCACAGGTTCGGGAGGAAGGGCACACCAGGCTCTTCCTCCTTATTCATTTCCATTTCCGGGGGCGTTTACCCTCTCTCCCCTTCCTGAACTAATTCTATCCCCTTGATTTCCTTGCCCTTATTCATTTCCACTCTTCTTTCGTCCCTTTTGCCCTGCCTTCGCCTCTGTCTTTTCCAATCCGGCCCCTCCGGCCCGTTTTACTATGATCTCCATCCATTCTCGCCCCCAGGCGCACCCCTCAGCGGGGTGCGATTCCCCTTTTCTTCCTGCGGCTGCATCCGCCATTCTCCCCGCTCTTCAAGCGCACCCGGCGCTCCGCGGGCCTTCTTCCGCTCGTGCTTGCGCATCCTCATTCGCGCATTTTCCTGAGCAATCTCCGGCCTTTCGGGCTGTCGAAAGGCACGAACTCAATCGTCAGTTTCTCGCGGTCAACCTTGCGGAATTCCCGCAACCGCTCGTCAACCGTGTAACCCTCAAATTCCGGCAACGCATACGCCACGCCATTCACCTCCGTTCTGCTGATGGCTTGCGCCATCGTCTGCTCTTACTTTTCGGGGTTCGGGGGCTTCTGCCCCCGCTGATTCGCAGCGCATGCTGCCAATATGAAACGGCCGCAAGACAGAATACGTGCGGCTGGCGAAGCCAAAGCCGCCGTATCTGGATTGTCGGCCTGGTAATATTGTGCAGCCTCGCAGACTTCCTCTTCCTTTTTGCCTCCCGAATCCGGGCGTCGTTCCTCTGAATTCCCGGCTTCGGGTGCCGCTCCGCCCCAAACTGAAAACGGGCGGATGCCGTTCCCACTTTTCGCCAGCCTGGCCTTTGACAAGGAGTTTCGCCCGTTGCGCCCTCGCCGACCTTGAAGCAATCGACGCTTGCTCCAGAACGCTGAGGAAATTGCCGTAGCAGGAAGCACCTCTTTCATCAGCGCTCCGATCCGCGCCTCCGCCATCCTTACGTACTCGGGATTGAGTTCAATGCCGATGAATCGCCGCTTCAGCCGCAGAGCCACAAGTGCGGTCGTCCCGCTGCCCATGAATGGGTCGAGAGCCACGCCGGAGTTGAAGCCCGCGTTGCAGGAGCAGGATGCAGACCAACCATTGCGTTCCAGCCAAACTCCAACGGGATGAGATACGGTGTTGAACCCGCCCTTTCTTTGACCAGCGCCCTCCGCTAAGATGCTGCCGCCCGTTCCCTTCGCTGCTTTGCGAATTTGAACGCCACTCCACCTCTTCCGATAAATTCTTCCTCTCGGCTTCCCGCACTTCTTGCACACGAACTCCGGGCATCCGGCTCTGATCGGAGCCTCGGCAAGTCCGGGAGGGAACACGGCAAAATGCGCTCCCGGAAACGGCTTGGCCGGAATGCGCCAGACACAGCGCTTGTTGCGGCCGAGCGAATCGGGAATCCACGGCACGCTCTCGCCGATATGAGTGTTGAGGCGACCCTTTTCTCCTTCGCCGCAAAGCCTTCGCTTCTTGTTGCCGCTCGGCCGGTCGCTGCTCTGCTCGTACTGGGGCTCGAAGAAATACCGTTTCGATTTGCTGAAGAAAAACAGCTTCTCGAAATCGATGGTGAAGCGGTCCTTGGCGCTGCTCGGCAGGCAGTTCGGCTTGTGCCAGATGATTTCATTGCGCAGCACCCATCCACGGTTCGTCATCTCGATTGCGAATCTTGCCGGAATCTGGCGCAGGCATTTGGCGGGCAGCACATCCACGATGCCCCTGCGTTTCTTTATGCTCTCCTGCTGCCCGAAGAGGCCCGGCCAGCTCGTTTCTTTCCAGCCGACGCCGTTGCTGCCGGCGTAGGCATCGCCCATGTTCACCCAGCACGTCCCTCCCGGCTTCAGAACCCGCCTCACCTCGTCGAAGATGTCGCAGAGGTGCCTGATGTAAAGGTGGAATGTCGGCTCAAGGCCCAGCGAGCCGCGCCAGGCACCGCACTTCGTGCAGAAAGAACCGCAAGACGCAGGCCCTGAGCTTCCTTCGGCGCTCTCAACGAGCCCTGGAATGCGGGTTTCCGGAGAAGCGGTGCCGCCAAAAACCAGGCCTTCATTCCTATCTCGCTTCCTGCCGGGCAATGAATCGCCGAAATCATGCTTGCAGCTTGGGTTGCCGTCCCAGACCTGCGGATCGCTTTTGTAGTCCCTCAGCGCCCATTCCGTTCAACGGATGTACGGGGGCGATGTGACCACGCAGTCCACGAAGCCGGACGGCATCCGCCTCAGCACCTCAAGCGCATGGCCATGATGAATGCGATTGGTCCACGCTTCTAACTCGCACATTCCAAATCAACCATCCTCGCAGCAGCCGCACGTGGCTCAGTCGCGATTCTCTCGACGAATCGCCAGCCTTTCTCGCGCGCTTTGGACATCAGTACCCCACCTTGCAGTCCGGGTAACGTTCCGCCAGTCCGTCAATATCAAGCGGTTTCAGTTCGAGCCATGTGCCATCCGCAAGTTCCGCACTGATTGCGATCTCATAGGTCTGATTGCTCAGGGTGAACCTGCGGATGAGCCTGCTCTTGTATTCGCGGCGCAGCTCGCGCCGTATCCGCGAGCCGTGCTTCCGAATCACGCGGTCGATGGATTCCATCGCCGATACGCTGCCCATTCATCTCGCCTCTTAATCCAGCAAATCCTCCTCTGAGATCGAATAGAATTCCTTTTGGCGCGACTCTCCCATTTCCCTGAAGTATTCATCGATGCGCTCGCTGCGCCTGCGCGGCATCGGCCCGGACATCTCGTGATCCCACCATTCCCGCACGTACCCGTCGAGCTGCCGGCCTGCGCCCGCCTTCGTGCGGCAGACGTACAGGTCGTCGCCGTGGCGGTGCTGGATCACGAGCACGTGAACTTTATGGGGGCCGGCTTTTCTCATTCACGATCCTCTCCTGTCCGCGTAATCCCACGGGTACACAGGCCGGTCGTCTCCAACGCCGCGGAAGGCGACGCGCACGCCCTGCGGAAAGCTCAGCCACACCTGGTAAGCCAACGACTGGTCCGCATAGTGAACGACCCTCCCGTCCTGGAAATACAGCCGGGCTCTGGTTGCGTGGATCATGGGTCTACGCTCCTCAGTTCGCTTTTCAGTCGCTCGATCTGCGCCAGCTTCTGCGCGCGGATTCTGCGGTCCAGCGCGGCGTAGATGCCGACCTTGCGCGGCTCGAAGGCCCCGCACATCGCGCGGTTGATGTCCTCGTAGTCGCCGCGCAGCCAGTAGTCAGCGCCGTATTCGTAACTGAGATAGCCCTTGTCGCCGTCGAACTGCTGAAGGAATTTCGACGTGTCTTCCGGATCAGCAAAATACGTCTCGTAAAAGCCCGCCCTGTTGTAGTGGGCAATATACGAGCAATGCTGCATCAGGTGGTGGTAAAGGCGCTGCGTGAATGCGTGCCAAAGCCCGGCGCCGGGATCGTCCAGTGCCAGCGGACCAAGGAAGTGGGTCCAGTCCCGGAACACGAACTCCCTCTCCTGGGCTGTCTGAAACCGCACGCTTTTGAATCGGGGCATTCATGATCGCCTTCTTCCCTTCGTCTCCTTGATCTTTTTCAGCCACGCCTTGTAGTCATTTTCATCCCGCATGTGCGATTCATACGGAAGCTCTTCCAGATATGTCGCGTCCACGTGGACGGCGCAGTATGCCCTGTTCGCCCCCCAGACCGCAGCAGCGATGCGGTCAGTGAATTCTTCCTCGGTCTCGCCGCCGGCCAGGTCGCTTTCAGCATAGGAAGACAGCGTGCCGGAGCGGTAGTCCCATTCTTCGAGCGGCCACTGGCGGTTTGCGGCGCGCTTCACGCTGCGGACTTTGCGGCACTCGATGCCCTCAAGTGTGATTGTCATTCCGTACCTGCGAGACATCCTCACAATCAACTCCACCAAGCGACTTCCCCGGGCCTCGGCATGATCCCAGCGCCCCGCATCCGGCGGCCTTCAAGACCAGGAGCTAGAGGTCCGGATTTCGCCTGTACAGGTATTCCTTCAGTTCCAGGGCGAACTTGCCTCTGCACAGGCGGAGCTCTTCCAGTGCTCTGTCGATGGCATACTCCATGAAGCGCGCGAGCGTCAGGTTGTACTGGTCCTGGGTGAACCCGTAATTCCTGAGGTCTCTGACCGCTTCCGCTACCGCATCTAGCTGAGGTGTCTTGGGCTTGAAAAGATACGACGCTGGAATCACCCGCCCTGGAAGGCGCGAACAATCGTAATATTCATCCAAAAGATTTAAAGAGAACGGGCGGGAACGACATGGCTTCTCTCGGCGCCCAGCCTGTCCGTTCGACCAGCGCAAAAGCAGCGGCTGCCTGCCTGCGTTTGGGCGCCGTCCGGTCATCCAAACCTTGCATGCTTCCATTGCTCTCTGAAAGCTCTCTCCCATTTCGCATAGCACGGGCCGCAAAGCTGGTCGTACTTGTACAGCTCGCTCGCCAACTTCCCGCAACCCAGGCAGTTCATCGCCTCGGCGGGCGGCTGAACGCTCGTGTCCATCAATATGACTCGTTCGCTGAAAATTGCCGGGTCGAATCGTCGCTTCATGATTCCTTATTTGGCTTCGGCGCCTTTTATAACTTGCCTGGCCGGCCCTGGTCGAGAGGGCTCCCGTCTCGCACCGACATCTTTTTATCCTCGCGCGGCATAATGATGAGCATGTCAACGGCCCCCATTGAAATTATCGGAGCGCGCGGCGAGCACATGTTCAGGCGCTTCGCAGATGCTGAAGGCATCCCTTATCTGTGGATCGACCAGAGACGCGAGACCTTACCCGAATATCTGAGGGCACTGGAAAGGGACGGCGACTACAGAGGGAAGCGCCCGGATGCCGTGGCCGCTTCGCTCCGTGATGACGTGGTTCTGATCGATGTGAAGCACAGGCGCCTGTACGCGGACTCGAACGCGCCCTACTTCACGCTGGATCGGGAGGACGCGGGGCGGCTGCTGACAACCGAGCAACTCCTCGGCAAGCGCGTCCTGCTCGTATACAGGGACAACGCTGATGCTGACGGCGCTTGGTACGCCCGGTTCCTTTCTGAGGCGCTCCAAGACGAAACGACACAGAAAAGACGCGACTTCTACAGGCTGAGGGCTGATCGTTTCGGTCCGCTGATCGAGCACCTGGAAACCGGCCGGTTCAGCGCGGCGCAGCTTCAGAAAAACCTGTTCAGCTGATCGTCGCCGTGCCCGCGATCGGCCATCCCATAGGCGTTCCTCCAGCTCGTCACGAATTCGATGGCGTGGCGGAGGCTGTTATGCCTCCTCCAGATCCATGACCGCTTGTCTCGATTCCGGCCCCATGCTTTCGCGCTCTGCCCTGATCTTGGCCTTCAGGAACTGCTCGTAGACCTTGCTGATGTGCACGATTCGCGTCTCGCTCAGACAGAGGGCCAGTTCCCGCACGCTCTCCGGTGTTACGGCACTGTTCACTCCCGATTTTCCGAGGATCGTCCTGGCGTCTTCGATGCTCTCCGCCACAATGCGCGCGTTCCGCTTGCGCACCTCGTTCTGGATCATGTCCTCGTCTTGCGCCGTGATTGCGGTCTGGTGCCAGCCCGTGGGTGTGAGATAGTTTTTCACCGCGATCGGCACCGCTGCCAGCCCATTCACTCCGTCCTGCTGACCCGGCGCATCGATCTGCCCTTGGAGACCGTCGGCAACTGCCTCGCCAATCTCGCGGATCTTCTTGATATTTCTGAATCTGCCATTGAGCGCGTAATCGATCACGTACACGCTGCCCTTCTCGGCCGGGCAAGTTCCGAACCCCCCGTACCACTCACCTCCCACTTTGACGCTGTATCTGCCCCCGTCGTGCGGCGCCACAGCTTCTACAACACCGCTCGTCTTCAGAACCTCTGTTTGCATTCCTTCCATGTCAATCCACCTCGTTTTTACTGAAACAATCCGGCCAAGAGCCGATAGCCCTTGAACCCGATCGTCCTGTTCGATTACTTCGGATTCGAGGAGCAAATGCCGGCCTGCGTGCCGCACGTCGTGCCAGCAGGGAAACGCACAATAGCCCGCACCCACTGAGCGGGAGCGTGTGGCGCGGCGTTCAAGAAAGAGCACCCAGCCGTGAAGCACCTGTGCGGGCATATGTGCGTTTAGGCATTTGCGGATTGCCGCAACAGAAGCAGAAGCGGTTGACAGAGCGTGTAATCTTGGGAGGGCCATGCTATGAAAAGCGAGAAGTACTGGTCCGTATGTTCGCCCACTGGGGCGGCCAGAACAGGGACCTGATTCCGACTGAAGAAGGAAGATAAAGCCGGGATGGTATTTCGCCTGCCCAATGTCGCTATTGGTTTTCGTCCCGAGTTTCTGGATTTCCGTCGCGGCATCCGGGTCGGCAATCTGGAGCCGCAGGAGCGGATCACTCGCATCCTGAAACTGGCGCTGGAAGGCCGCTACCAACAACCGTTCGTGACCGATCGCTGGGGGCGAGGCGTCTACTGGCAGTGGATTTGCTTTCTTCCCCGCGCCAATCGACTCGCCAAGACGGAGTCAAGCAACGTCAACTTCAGCTGCTCGAAGTTCTTCTTGATGATTGATACCGACGAGCAGTTGTTCAAATGCGGCATGCAGGTAGAGCGCGGCTACCTGAGGGCGCCGCGGGAGTCTGGCGAGTGCCAACTGCGCCCGGATTGGGACTGGCACAGACTGATGAAGGGCCTGAAGCCGCGCAGTCTCTTGGAAAGGGAGCTGCGGCGGCTGGTCGACCGTGAGGGCTTTTCCCTGCACGCGGGAAGCTGGGAGAGCCCCAGCCGCTTTGGCAAGGGCATCTTCCCTGGCGCCCTACATCTGCGCCGTGCCTGCGAGAGCGCGCCAGCTCGCGAGTGGAGCGGGCTTCAGGTCTATTACGCCATGAAGGAAGAAGACGTGAAGACATCGACCGGAGTCGACTTGGTGGAGGCCATGCTCGCGGTCTTTGAAGAAGTCACGCCCGCCATGAATCTCTGCATGCAGGTGCGGTTAGGCGGCTGATTGCCCAGGTGCGTGGCGCGACGTGCCGGTCGAAGCCCCAACCCGGCCTTCTTCGGAGAAAGGCACGAGCGTCCAGAAAGCAATACCTCGTTCTTGGGTGGCTGTTAACCGCAGGGTTGCCAGTTCGAGTTTTACTTGGGGACCCATTCCTTTTTCTGCGTGAATTTCCTCCCCGCCGGTTAACAGGTTTCTCTCCGTCGCCCGTTTCCTAAAGCGTCCCCATGTCACGGGCCAGGAATCATCAGACTCCCGCTGTCCGGCTCCACTCTCAGTGCCCCCAGAATGGCGCTGGCACATCCTGGATGGCCGCGAGCCGGTCACTCCTTGCTTTGCCGCCGGCCGGGCGATATCGTCACCAGGTGAAGGAGCGCTCATGAGGAGAACACCGACGACAATCTTTCGCCTTAGGCTGCTCTTCCCGGTTCTCCTGCTGAGTTCGCTTGCCGTCCCTGAGTCCATCGACACCGCGCAGAGAAACGCTACTGCCCCGCTCCGTTCTACCGGCCACATCGCCTTAGGGGCGCGTGAAGGGAGAACTCATGAGTGAAGCGTTCAGCAAGCTAGAGACACGGTACTGGCAGCGTCGAATCTTCGCGACGGTATGGATCACGTATTTTTCTTACTACCTCTGCCGGTACAACATGCCCGTGGCCAAGACGCTCCTGTGCCAGGAGTTCGCCTGGAATGCCGCTGACTTCGGGAAGATTCTCAGCGCCTTGACGCTCCTGTATGCGGTCGGGCAGTTTGTTAACGGACAGTTGGGCGATCGCTTCGGCGCGCGGAGGATCAGCACCTTTGGCGCCCTTGGGTCAGCCTTCCTGAATGGGCTCGTGTTCCTGGGCATCCTGTCGGCCGCCGACAACGGTGTCGTGAGGAAGAACCTGCTTGGCGTCCTGGTGGTCTTCTGGGGCTGTCCGTAGCCAAAACCAGATCCGCGAGGCGGAGCGACGTTACGTAACGGTGAAAGTGGCTGTGGATGCGGGTTCGGGGTGGGCGGAAGCAGAAGGCGAGCGCCGATTTCCGTAGACACTCACCGAAACAGCGGTTCGGACAGATGTCGACCGTAGAATCGTTGGGTTGGCCTTCCTCGGCGAGACCTGCAGCTCGTTCCACTTCGTCGGTGATTCCGACGACGGCGATCACGGAGTGAAAACTGGCTGCCGTTCTACGCGGCTTCGCGCCACGTGTAGCGATGGTGCAGCCCACCCAGGCGGGGACATGAAATCACGGTCGCGTTCGCTGCCGGCTTCTTCTCGACCGGCCGGCAATTCGGTGTGTCCTTGGCGAGGGAGTTGTGCGTGCGGTCTTCATGGTAGTAGGAGACGTAATCACGGAGAAGGCGTCGCAAGTGCTGTTCGTTCAGTGGGATCACGTGATCCAACACCTCGCGTCGGCAACTCCCAACCCAACGTTCCGCGATGCCATTTTGCCATGGAGCCTCGACGCTGGTTCGCTTGGGCTTCAGGCCCGTCGCTTTCAAGAAAGCGATGACATCGGTGTCAAACTTCGAGTCGCGGTCCAGGATGACGTAGCGATACGGGGTTGCCTCGGGAAACGCTTCGCGCAGTTGCTGGATGACCCACTCGGCGGTTGGGTGGCGGGTTAGGTTGAAGTGCAGGATCTTCCGGCGCCCGTGCTCGATGACGAAGAAGCAGTAGAGCAGTTTGAAGGTCACCGTCGGCACGGTGAAGAAGTCGAAGGCGACGATCACCTCGCGGTGATTCTCAAGAAACGCCAGCCAGCGCTTGGCGGGGTCGCCGCGACGCCGAACGCGTTGCAGATACCGAGCCACGGTTCGCTCGGAGACCACGAAGCCGAGCTTCAGAAGTTCGCCGTGGATCCTGGGCGCACCCCAGGTCGAATTCTCTTCCGCCAAGCGACGGATGAGCGCGCTGATTTCAGCAGTCGTTCTCGGTCTGCCGCCGCACGCTCCTGATCGCCAACGCCAGTAAAGGCGGAAGCCTGCCCGGTGCCAGCCGATCACGGTCTCGGGTTTCACAATGACGAGCACGGCTCTCCAGCGAGCCCACGTGTGGCTCAGAGTAGTCCAGAACAACCGGTCGGCGGCACTCAAATTGGGGCGAGGACATTTACGTTTGAGCACGGCAACTTGCTGACGCAGGGCGAGCACCTCCAGTGCAAGGTCGCTCCGGCTGCGGAAGAAAACTCGGACGGCGGCCAAGAGAGCGAGGATGAATTCGACCATGAACGCATGGTTGTAACATGCCGTAACGCCGCCTCGCCAGGCCGAGGGCTCCGGACCGCAAGTCGCTGATTCCAAAACGTCATGAGGTTTTGGCTACAGACACCTGTTCGAGACTTGGTCCAGGAGCAACTCGACGCTACGACGATTATGCGCAATTACTTAAGTCGTCATGTTTAGCAGCAAGTACTGAAGATTCTTGTAGCCGCGACCGCGCCGCAGCAGCGCCTTGATGTTTCCGTTCACCGATTCGACTACTCCCATCGGCACTTTGGTACGACAGTAATTCAGGATGCCCTCCAGGTGATCCAGCAACATCTGTGCGAGCTTCTGGAAAGGCCATAGCCGTTGGGCAAGGCACATGAGTGGTACGCAAATCACCTCTTCGAGCGTGGGCGCCCATTCCTTCGCCGTGGCCGAGACTAAAGACCACCACGGTATTGCGAACGGCTCCCCACTTCTAGGCTGGCTGCGGCAGCGGCATCGTGTCCCGTTGTTGCTCCTGCCACTTCTGTATGCGATCGCGCAGCTTCCGCACAGTGGTCCGGTGCTCGCTCCGGTAGTAAAGGTTCAACATTTCCAGCGGGTCGCGCTCGCGGTTGAATAGCATGCAGTTGTCCTTCTCGTACAGCGCCAGCTTCCAACCATCGGGAGAAATCACGGTGCGCGCGCTGCAAGGAATGTTTTTGTCGGCCCTCCACTCAATAAAAACGTGATCCTCGCGGCGGGCCTTGCCGTCCAGCAGCCCCAGCCAGCTTTGCCCCGGCAGCGATTCCGGGGCGGCCTTGCCTTGCATCAATTCGAGGATGGTCGGAACCAGATCGATGTGACCGACCGGTTGGGGCACGACAACCTGCCTGCTTTGCCGCCACGGCACGCGCAACAGCATCGGCACCTGGATCGCCTCCTCGTACATTACGCACTTCTGCGCCGGCGAATGCGCGCCGCCCATCTCGCCATGGTCCGCGGTGAAAGCGATAATGGTGTTGCCGGCTTGTCCCGAGGCCTCCAAGGCCCACAGAATCCTGCCCAGCGCGTGGTCCACGTTGCTGCAGTTGCCGGCATAGTAGCGATTCAGAAGGCGGAACGCGCCGCGCCGGGCCTCCTCGCTCGGCGACAGACCAGCCAGGCCGAGTTCCTCTTCGCTGGCGTGGCGCAGCTCCTGGCGCGTCTGCTGGTAGGAGACCGGCTCGTGATCAACGCCCAGTCCGGGGTAGTTGGGCGGCAGCGGCGCTTCGGCGTCGCTGTGAAGGTCGTGAAGCGGGCCGAAATACGGCGGATGCGGCTCGTGGAAACTCACGTACAGCATCCAGGGCTCACGCCGGTTCTTCATGATGAACTGGGATGCCCGTCCCGCCAGAAAATTCGGCTTACAGTGGTCGAACGGCAGGTGCGCGGCAAAGTCGTCCGAGAAGTGCGTCTTCTTGTCCGGCTTGTAGCCCAGTTGCTCCAGGAAGTCGTGATAACTAGTGCGGATTTCGCCCCTGGGTACCACCGAGACCCATTCCTGGAATCCGTGCTGCGTGGAACCTTCGTCCCCAAGGTGCCATTTGCCCATATAAGCAGTGCGGTAGGCGGAATCGTTCAGCCATTCCGGCACGGCCTTCGTCTCGCGGCGCAGCGGGACGCCGTTATTTACGCAGCCATTCTGGTGCGGATAGAGACCGGTCATGACTGTCGAGCGCGCCGGCGTGCAGATGGGTTGCGTGTCGTAGCAGCGGCCCAGGACGATGCTGCGTGAAGCGAGGTCGTTCAGCACCGGAACGTGGCAGCCGCGATTGCCATAGACAGCGAGCGTGTTGGCGCGCTGCTGGTCAGTCCACAGGAAGAGGAGGTTCGGCTGGTCGCCGCTCCGCCGATAGCCATGCAGGATGGCTGGCGCGGCCAGCACACCTTCCATGACCGTCTTCAGCGCGTCTCGTCGGGTGATCGGCTTCATCGTCGTCTTCCTCCGTTAGCGAAGAATCGTTCGAGCGCCTTTTCTGAGCGAAGATCGGACCGGGAACTCCGCAGCGGGATAAACTCCGGCTCGCACCGGGACGAGCGTTGCAGGCCGCTGGAAAACCTGAGCTGCGCATCGCTCTGGGTGGTTCATCAGGCATCTGATGTTCTGCGTGCGCAACTTATCGCTCTGTGGACGGTATGTCAAGCGAAAAAGGGGAGCCGTCAGAAGCTGCCGACGCCGCGGCCCAGCGAGGCAATCGCCGCCCCGGTTGCCGACTGCCGATCCGCTTTCAATCGAAGGCACTGCCAAGAAGGTGCGCAATCGGACGGCCCGGCCACAACCTGAGCTGACTGCCCTCACGTAACGGTGGTCGCGAGAGCCAGCGAAGCAAGAATTTTGGACTTGACAAACAGGGGTGCCAAGAGCTAGCGTGCCGACGGTCAGATGTCTGATGCCATGAACGCTAAGAGGTATTCCATTTCACCTGGAATGTCGCGTCTCGGATGCCACTTTACGGATTGGAGTCGGCAAGACACAGAGTTAACCACTCAGGTGGAGGAGAGTCGTCATGAAAACCTCACGCCGTTCTATCCTGAAAGTCTTTCCCGCCGCACTGCTTGCCGGCCGTGCAGCCAGCGCGCAAATGCTGGGCAAATATAATGTCGGGCCCACCAGGATCGTACGCAACAAGGCGCCCAACGGCCTGGCGGCTTTGTGGCCGGGACCGCAGTTATTCGTCGATGATTACCTGGTTGTGAAGCAGGAGGGCCTGGCGCGTACCACCCATCATCCGCGGCGGCTGCCTCATCCCGTCCTCACCAGCAAGGAGTTCGCCACTGGGCAGGCCTACCTGACAGTCATTCGCGATGCGGAACTTGGCGTTTTTCGCATGTGGTACAACGCCTGGGTCGAACCCAAAAAAAAGAAGACCAAGCCCGATGCCTATCTGGCGTACGCCGAGTCGAAAGACGGCATCGAGTGGCAAGCGTCTCGCTTTCCGTTCGTCGGCGAGAGCAGCCTGGCCGGCAAGAACAACCTGTTGATGCGGCTAAACGGGTACGGAGGGAGCGTGATCGACGAAGGCCCCGCTTTTACCGACAAGCCGCGGCGTTTCAAGCTTGGCTATTATCAGGATCTGGACAAGAAGCACGGTCTGAGTATCGCGTTTTCCTCCGACGGCCTTCGCTGGACGCCGTTTGAAGGCAACCCGGTGATTTCCGGCGAATACGATGAGGACCATGAACTTTTCACCCGCTCTGTGTGCGACGAAGTGGAAATCTTCTGGGACCCGCTACGGAAGCGCTATGCCAGCTTCGTAAAGACCAAACTGGTCCCCGAGGACGGCTTCCTGCCCAGTCCCAAGATCTCGGTCGGAGTCCGGAGGGTCGGCAGTTTTTCCGTGAGCCGCGATTTCCTGCACTGGGAGGTGCCCTGGCGGGCCGTCCTGCCGGAGCCGGACGAGGGCCTGCTGGACTTCGTCGTCACGGGGGCGACGGTCTGCCGCGGCGGGCTGTTGATCGGCTGCGCCAGACCGATTCACACGGAGTTTTCCGCGGATCCGGGCGGACCGGCGGAAGGCGTCGGTTTCGTGACTCTCGTCACCAGCCGGGATGGGGAATCCTGGGAGCGGCACCGCGACGTTTTTCTCAATCGTAACCTCGACCCTACCGCCTGGGACCATGCCATCGTATGGATGGGATCTCAACTGAACGTTGGCGACGAAACGTACTTCTACTACGGCGGCTACAGATGGGGTTGGCACGTCGACCCCAGGACCGAACGTCAGATCGGTATGGCCAGGTTGCGGCGCGACGGCTACGTCTCGCGCGATGCCTTCGGGCCCGACCCCGGCTGGCTCATGACCCCCCTGATCAAGCCGGAAAAGTTTGCGGGTGTGACAGTGAACGCCGAGGCTTCGCGGGGCGAAGTGCGCGTTCAGGTGCGCGATCAGCGGATGCAGATCGTGCCTGGCTTCGGTTTCGCCGACTGCACGCCATTGCGCGGCGACGGCTTGCAGCAGCAAGTGCGGTGGTCCGGCGGCGCCGACCCGCGGAAGCTCGCAGCGGTTCCCTGCCATCTCGAATTTCGCGTGGCCGACGCCCGGCTGTACGGCTTCGAATTCGCGTAGGAAACCGCCCTTCGGCCGAAGTCCTCTTGGGTCTAGTACTACTGTGTTATAAACGGAGAACGCCACAAAAAGGGCAGCAAGGGAGCTGCCGGAGCAGGGCGGCTGCAATGGCACGGCGGATTGTAGCGATCGAGAGGGAACTATGCCGTCCGCATGACAGCGGAACGGCCGCGTGGCTGAAAGCCCGGCGGAGATCCAGGCGCGGGTATTTCCAGTCGGCCGGCCCGTGCCCAGGGAAAAAAACGGCTCCTTTCTTGCACCAGGAAGCCGTAGGCGGCAATGCAGAGGGTGGCGTGATGGTGGAACCCCCTCCAACCGCGCCCCTCGAAGTGCCCGAGTCCCAGTTCCTGTTTCAGTTCTTCGTAGTCACGCTCGATGATCCATCGATGCTTGGCCATCTTGACCAGATCCCGGAGTGTCGTTTCCGCTGGCAGCGTCGACAGCCAGTACTTGGTCGGCTGCTTTTCGCCACGCGGCCACTCCACCAGCAACCACTCTTCCGCATGCGGTTCGGCTTGCCAGTTATCGCGGTGGGCGGGCCGCACTCGAACAGCCGCAAAGCGGGACTTCAGCTTGCGGTCGCTGCCTTCCCGCCAGGTAATGTTTTTCCAGGCGGCAGAGTGAAGCTTCAACGCCAGTTCCTTGACCGCTATGGGCCGATGGCGGCGGTCTCGACGCAGCAATTTGGGAGGACGTCCTGTTCCGCTCCAGTTTTTGGCCGGCAGCGGATCGGTTCCCGGCCCCCATACGCTGGTGGTGGACTGGATGCCGACGACATAAGTGAGTTCCAGTTCGGTAAGGCCAGCACGGAAGTCTGTGTCGTTGCCATAAGCGGCGTCCGCCAGTACGACACCCCGGTCAATACCGGCCGTCGCGGCTTGCCGAATTTGCTCCAACGCAAGCTGCGGTTTGGTTTGGAACTCAATCTGTTTCGGCACGCCCGCCTTCTGCCGGCGCTGCGGATCCTTGGCCCACAGCTCAGGAAGATAGAGTCGATACGCGACCGGCAGGCTGGCGTTCCACGTGGCCACCGACAAACTTACCGCCACCCGGCAGTTCTCCTGCTTTCCCAACTGCCCGCAATATTGACGCGCGACTCCGACCGAGTGCCTGCCCTTCTTGGGAAACCCCGTATCGTCGACAATCCAGGCCACCACAGGTCCATGCCTGTTCATGGCCGGCAGCACGCGATCACACACGGCACTCAACAGCGCCGGGTCGCTCCACGCTGCGTCTGCCACCACATGATGCAGCGATTGATGCATCCGGCGAACGTTGTCGGGAGCCAGGCGCGCCGCCATCGGCTCGACGCTCTTGCGTTCACCGGGCAGCAGCAGGCCCGTACAGTACAACTTCAAGGGGGTGACTCGATCGGCGTGCCCTGCGGCGTGCGCCAGGCCATCAAGGTAAGCCGCAAGGCGTTTTTGTTGTGGGCCTGGCGCAGACAGTTGTGTGCGCACGAGACAATTCTACAACAGAATGTTCTATTTGTAACACAGTAGTACTAGGGCGCGGATAACGATCTGCTGGCTCGATGCTACTTTGGGCTCGGCCTCAACGAGGATGGAGGCCTAACCCGTACCCAGGTCGAATTAATCGAATCTCGCTTTTGGGCGAGGCTAGGAGGGTCGGATATGAACAGCGGATGCCCGCGAGGTGGGGTAACACGAATCGGTGCGCAATTGTATCGCCGTATGGTGCTCGTCTGCTTGTTGATCGGGGTTAGTCTATCGCTTGTGCCGGGCCTGGCCCGCGGGCAAGAAAAGGGCGCAAAAACCGGCAAGACGCCTGGACAGGAACAGAAGCCCAAAGCGGACAAGCCCCCTAAGAAAGAGTGGACCCCGATAAAACCAGGCGCGGAAGTCGATGCGAAGAACGCAGCGACCACGTGGGTGAACGAACCGCCGCCGGGCTCGCTGGTCCCCGGGCAGGTACATACAACCTTTTTCAGCAAGGCAATGGGGCGGGAAGTAGGGTACTGCATTTACCTGCCTCCCGATTACCAGAAGAATACCAAGCGCCGCTACCCGGTCATTTACAGCCTGCACGGCTCCGGAGGCAATGAGCTCACTTATCAACTGCAGACCCAGGTCTTGCACGAGGGCATCCTCGATGGCCGCTGGCCGCCCATGATCCTGGTGCACCCCAACGGAGGCCGGACTACTTTTTACAAGGATTCCGCGGATGGAAAGTATCCCATTGAAACTATGATAATCCGCGAATTCATACCTCACATCGATGCCACCTACCGAACCATCGCTTCACGAGAGGGGCGGGCGATCCAGGGGTTTTCCATGGGCGGACGCGGCGCCACCCGCCTGGCGATGAAGTATCCGGACATGTTCTGCTCTCTGTTTAACCAGTCCGGCAACGTCGTGCACGTTTCCGAACTCTACGATCCGGCTCATCCCGACACTTTTCCGACCAGCTATCTGGGGCTCGACCGGCAGCGTTTCATCGACAACGACTCGTTCCTTTTGCTGCAAAAGAACCTGGCCAAAATCAAAGGCCGGATGCGCATTCAGATCATGTGCGGCACGGAGGATAGCCATCATCTTCCATCGGTGCGCGATTTTCACAACGCCCTGCTGAAAGCGGGCGTGGATCACACCTACATCGAGCTCGAAGGGCTGGAACACGAGCACGACAAGATGGTTAACCTGTACCGCCGCATCTGGTTCGACTACCACGTCGAGTCGTTCCGCCGCGCCTCTGAGGCTGCCAATGCGGCCGGCAAGGGAGAATCATTAACTCGTGGGTGGGGCCAAATGAAATGATCGAAAGGGGCCAAATCAGGTTGACAGAACCATCACCGCCGTAGCGCTGATGATGTTGGTTGAAGAAGGCCGCCTGCGGTTGACCGATCCGGTTTCAAGGTTCAGCCCCGAATTTAAGAATCCTAAAGTCGTGGTGGCCGACTCGTCGGGGGGAACTTTCTCGGGGGTGAAGCTGGTGCCGGCGGAACGGGAAATTACCGTGCACGATCTGATGACATTCACCTCCGGGGTAGGGAATAAAGGCGCCGTCCCGTTGCTTTCCGGACAGGCGAAATTCGACAAAGGAAAAAGCTCGCCGGACGAGGACATCGGCGCCTGTAGCAGGCGGCTGGCCAAGTTGCCGCTGCAATTCCAACCGGGGACAGCGTGGAAGTATGGTACGGCGGGTATCATACAGGGCTACCTGGTCGAGGTCGTCTCCGGTCAACGCTTCGACCGCTTCCTGGCCGAGCGCATCTTCCGGAATGCGCGCCGTTGCGCGGCGATGGCTTGCAGCAGCAAGTGCGGTGGTCCGGCGCTGGGGACCCGCGGACGCTGGCCGGGGTTCCCTGCCATCTAGAATTTCGCGTGGCCGACGCCCGGCTGTACGGATTCGAGTTTCGGGAGACGCAAGCTTGATTAATTGACCGGTTTGAAAGCCGGCTCGAAAGCCTACTTGCCCGCCACGTATTCGTAGAGCACCTTCCCGTCTACGTCGTGGAAGCGAAACGCCAGAAGCGGACGTGCTTGCGTCCCTTCCAAAGACACAGAGAGGAAGCCTCCTTTAAACCGAAGGAAGCGATGGTATCGCGGGTCTTCCGGGAACGGCTTTTCGACGTGGGTGTCGGTCACCGGTCCGCACGAAAACTCGTGCATGCCGGTCTTCGGGCAGATGCTGTGATATTGCCAGTGACGGTCTCCGCAGATTTCGTAGAAATTCTTCAGCTTGCGGCTCCATTCACGGATTTCACGCCCCTCGGTCTGGAACGAGGCATCGGCTGCATTGTCGCCGCCTCCGCTGGGGAACTTGAAGTATTCCCTTCCGTTGTCGGGGCCGACAATGGGAGTGGGACTGATCAACACGCGGTATTGCGCGTCGCTCGCTTCGATGCTCCGCTTAACCCATTGCTTCTGTTCCTTGCCCCAAATCGTCTTCTCCGGGCCATCGGGATCCGAGTTCGGGGAGCGGAAATCGCGGCCCTCGACCAGCCAGATTTCCAATCCTTTGCCCCAGCGAAAACTGCGATACGGCGTCCGGCCGATGGGCACCTGCTCGCTAAAGACGGGAACGAGGCTGTTGTAGGTCATCGGGTTGACCCGTTGCGGCTCTCGAGTCGGCCAGTCGTCGTCTTCGAAAGTGTCATGATCGTCCTTCTCCCAGTATCCGCTGGCCGACCGGAAGAAATCCACCACGGTTGGGAGAGAGTAGATGCGCTGCCAGTGGAAGCGCGCGATCGCGACCGAGGTAACCAGTGGCGCTTCGGTATCGTAGTAGACACTATCGCCGGTTGAGACGAGGAAGTCGGCGCCCATTGCCTTCATCGCCTTGTAGGCGCGATATCCTTCGGGAATATCGTGACAACGGTAGTCCTGGCCAGTGATGACCGTGAACTTCACCTTGTCCCAGTCGTTAGCTCTTGGCGCGGTGCGAAACTGCCCGATAGCGCCTTTGCGTGTAGCCGTACCGGTGGCCGCCGCCATCTCCACTGCGTAGTAATACACGGTGTTTGCCCGCAGATTGTCGAGCTTGAACTGATGAGTGAAATCTGAAGCGGCCACCGCTTGCGCCCAGGCGGTTGCCTGCGCCTTAACCAGTTTCGGGTCGGTGCCGTACCAGACGCGCACTTTGCCGGCCTTCCCAGGACAAGCGCCCTCGAGATCGGCAACAGTCTTGCCTTCGGGCCATTCCGCCTTTGGCTTTCCGCCACCGTGCGGCACTACCGGGAAAACATATCCGTGTTCGTTGCGTGTGGGGAATGCTGTCAAGCGCGTGTGGATGACAGCCGAATGATCCGTTACTTCGCCGACGCGTTCGCCCTCCGCGTTGTAAGGCGCCCCTTCCGCCGCTCGCGTCATGGACGGCATGAAACAAAGCGCCGAGGCCAGAAGCAGAATAAACAGCGGCCGAGCCGCGATGCCAATTATTCCGAGTTGCACTTGGTCCTCCGAATCTTCTCTCAGGGGCGCCGCGTCGGGTGCGGCGTTGGGCCGCTATACCGGTTCCGGCAGCGGCATCGTGTCCCGTTGTTGCTCCTGCCACTTCTGTATGCGATCGCGCAGCTTCCGCACCGTGGCCCTGTGCTCGCTGCGGTAGTACAAATTCGTCATCTCGAGCGGGTCACGGTCGCGCTTGAATAGCATGCAGTTGTCCTTCTCGTACAGCGCCAGCTTCCAACCATCGGGAGAAATCACGGTGCGCGCGTCGGAACGAATCTTTCTGTCGCCCTTCCACTCAATGAAGACATGATCCTCGCGGCGGGCCTTGCCGTCCAGCAGCCCCAGCCAGCTTTGCCCCGGCAGCGATTCCGGGGCGGCCTTGCCTTGCATCAATTCGAGGATCGTCGGGACGAGATCGATGTGGCCGACCGGTTGGGCTACGACAACCTGCCGGCTTTGCCGCCAGGGCACGCGCAACAGCATCGGGACGTGTATCGCTTCCTCGTACATTACGTACTTCTCCAGCAGGGAATGCGCGCCGCCCATCTCGCCATGGTCCGTGGTGAAAGCAATGATCGTGTTGTCCGCTTTTCCGGATGCCTCCAAGGCCCACAAAATCCTGCCGACCGCGGCGTCGACGTTGCTGCAGTTACCGGCGTAATAGCGGTTCAGGACGCGGAATGCCTTGCGCCGGGCCTCCTCGCTGGTGGCCTCGCCCGGCGGCAGACCAGCCAGGCCGAGTTCCTCTTCGCTGGCCTGGCGCAACTCTTGCCGTACGCCCTGGTAGGTTACCGGCTCGCGCTCAACGCCCGGGCCGTAGTTGGGGGGCAGCGGCGCTTCGGTGTCGCTGTGTAGGTCACGAAGGGGACCGAAATACGGCGGATGAGGCTCAAGGAAATTCACATACAGCATCCACGGCTCACGCCGGTTCTTCAGGATGAACTGGGATGCCCGGCCCGCCAGAAACGCCGGCTTGCCGTGGTCCAACGGCAGGTGCACGGCAAAGTCGTCCGAGAAGTGCGTCTTCTTGTCCGCCTTGTAGCCGAGCTGCTCCAGGAAGTCGTGGTAACTGGCGTGGGTTTCGCCCTTGGGTTGGATCGAGACCCATTCCTGGAATCCGTGCTGCGCGGAGCTCTCCTGCCCAAGGTGCCACTTGCCCATGTAACCGGTGCGGTAGGCGGAATCGTTCAGCAGTTCCGGCACGGCCTTCGTCTCGCGGCGCAGCGGGATACCGTTGTTCACGCACCCGTTCTGGTGGGGATATAAGCCGGTCATTACCGTGGAGCGTGCCGGAGTGCAGATCGGCTGCGCGTCGTAGCAGCGGCCCAGAACGATGCTGCGCGAAGCCAGGTCGTTCAGCACCGGGACGTGGTAGCCGCGATTGCCATAGACAGCGAGTGTGTTGGCCCGCTGCTGGTCAGTCCACAGGAAGAGGAGGTTCGGCTTGTCGCCGCTCCGCCGATAACCATGCAGGATGGCCGGCGCGGCCAGCGCACCTCCCGCGACCGTCTTTAGCGCGTCTCGTCGAGTGATCGGCTGCATCGTTCTCTTCCTCCTTTAACGGCGCAACTTATGCCGTAACCCGGCTCTGTCAGGCCGGCTCGGGCAACGGCATCGTGTCCCGTTGCTGCTCCTGCCACTTTTGTATGCGATTCCGAAGCTTCCGCACGGTGGCCCGGTGCTCGCTTCGGTAGTACAGGTTCGACATTTCAAGTGGGTCGCGGTTGCGGTTGAACAGCATGCAGTTGTCCTTCTCGTACAGCACCAGCTTCCAACCGTCGGGAGAGATCGCGGTCCGGGCGTCGGAACGGACGTCCTTGTCGGTCTTCCACTCAATGAAAACGTGATCCTCGCGGCGGGCCTTGCCTGCCAGCAGCCCCAGCCAGCTTTCTCCGGGCAGCGATTCTGGAGCGGGCTTGCCTTGCATCAGTTCGAGGATCGTCGGGACGAGATCGATGTGACCGACCGGCTGGGGTACGACGATCTGACGGCTTTGCCGCCAGGGCACGCGCAACAGCATCGGGACGTGTATCGCTTCCTCGTACATTACGCTCTTCTGCGCCAGGGAATGCGCGCCGCCCATCTCCCCATGGTCGGTGGTGAACGCAATGATCGTGTTGTCGGCCTGTCCGGAGGCCTCCAGTGCCCACAGGATCCTGCCCAGCGCGTGGTCGACGTTGCTGCAGTTGCCGGCATAGTAGCGATTCAGGACGCGGAATGCGTCGCGCCGGCCCTCCTTGCTGTTGGCCTCGCTCGGCGACACATCCAGGCCGAGTTCCTCGTCGGTAAGATGGCGTGGCGCCTCGCGTTTGCGCTGGTAGGTTACCGGCTCGCGCTCAACGCCCGGGCCGTAGTTGGGGGGCAGCGGCGCTTCGGTGTCGCTGTGTAGGTCGCGAAGGGGACCGAAATACGGCGGGTGCGGCTCCAGGAAGTTCACATACAGCATCCACGGCTCCCGCCGATTTTTCATGATGAATTCCGATGCCCGGCCCGCCAGGAAGGCCGGCTTACCGTGATCGAACGGCAGGCGCGCGGCAAACTCGCGCGAAAAGTCCGTCTCCGAGTCCGGCTTGTAGCCGAGCTGCGCCAGGAAGTCATGATAACTAGTGCGGATGCCGCCCTTGCGTTCCATCGACACCCATTCCTGGAAGCCGTGCTGCGCGGAGCCCTCGTCCCCAAGGTGCCATTTGCCCATATAACCAGTGCGGTAGGCGGAATCGTTTAGCAGTTCCGGGACGGCCTTCGTCTCACGGCGGAGCGGGATGCCGTTATTCACGCACCCGTTTTGGTGGGGATATGAGCCGGTCATTACCGTCGAACGCGCCGGAGTACATATCGGCTGCGAGTCGTAGCAGCGGCCCAGAACGATGCTGCGCGAAGCGAGTTCGTTCATTACCGGGACGTGGTAGCCCCGATTGCCATAAACAGCGAGTGTGTTGGCCCGCTGCTGGTCAGTCCATAGAAAGAGGAGATTAGGCTTGTCGCCGCCCCGCCGGTAACCATGCAGGATGGCCGGCGCGGCCAGCGCGCCTCCTATCACGGCCTTCACGGCATCGCGCCGCGTGATGGGCTCCATCGTGTTCTTCCTCCGTTAAGCGAGGTCCGCTCACATTCATCAGGCGTCCGATGTATGCGGGTACAATTTATCGCCGCGCGGCCGGTCTGTCAAGCCGAAAGCAGCAGACTCCGGGGGGCATCTGGTGAGCCGTCTTTGGCGAGTTGATCGCCTTGTGGACCACACCAGCCCCCTCGAAGCAGGAGTCTTCGTCGGGCCCTGCAACGTGCCCCCGTCAATTTTGGTGAATTTCGGGCTTGACAAGAGCACCGAGCGTAAAGTAGCGTACCCCCATATGTCATCGGACATCTGATTACTGGTTCCGGTTCCCCTGACGCGCTGGCCGTTCCGCTCTTAGGCAGAGGGGCTGAGAGCGAGTGGTCCGTTGAGTTTGGCTTACAGGTGCCGCCCTATGTCACGCACCTCGCAATCAGTGCTCTTACGACATCCTGCTAGCAGCAAGAAAGATCCGCTGCCGAGCCATTCGTTCCTTGCTGCTCGTCCCAAATTGCACATTGCCTACACTGTAGAACCGAACATTGCGAAGTCGCCGCGCCTTTGCCACTGGAAGAGGCGGGAGCGCCGTTTCGATTTTGTTTAATGGAGGTGCCTTATGGCACGTTTCGTCACGCTGATATTGACGCTGGGGATCTGTCTAGTGGGTGGTCCGTTCCTGTCTGCGCAGGTGACCACGGGCACGTTCTATGGCATCGTAACAGATTCCACTAGCGCGGTAATCCCCAACGCAAACGTCACCTTCCTTAACGAGGGTACGGGTCTTACTAACTCCCTGACGACTGACGAGAGAGGCGAGTTCGCCTTCAATTTCGTCCCGGTCGGCTTTTACACGCTGCGAATCGCGGCTACCGGCTTCAAGACACTGGAGAACAAACGCAGGGAAGTGACCGCCGGACAGAACATCCGGCAGTCCTTCACGCTGACGGTCGGCCAAGTCACCGAGAAGGTGTCGGTGGAAGCGACCGTGCCGCTGGTAAACACCATCAATGCCGAGCAACAACAGAACATCTCGAACAGGGAGGTGACCGCGCTCCCCGTGGCACGGCGCACGGTGTCCAACCTGATGTCGTTGGGCTCAGGCGTTGTGGACATGGGGCAGGGCCAATTCTCCTACAACGGTCTCGGCATGTCTTCGACTAACTTGACGATGGATGGGATCGACGCCAGCAGCAACGCCCAGGCGCCGCAAGCCCAGTTTAAAGATGCAAACAACTATATTGCTATCGTGAGCCTGGAGGCGGTCCAGGAGATCCAGATGAGCAAGGGCGTCTTCTCCGCCGAGTACGCCCGCAGCCTTGGCGGCAGCATCAACGTGATCACCAAGTCTGGAACCAACACCTGGCACGGAAGCGCCTTCAATCTCTTTAACAGCGAAGAATTGAACGGCCGTTTGCAGTTCTTGACGACGAAGCCGGGCACCACGTTCAACCAGTTTGGAGGATCCCTCGGTGGGCCGATCTGGAAAAACAGAGCGTTCATATTCGGCGCCTACGAGGGCTATCGGGAGCGCAGCGCCTCGGTGTTGCAAAATACCATGCCGACGCCGAGCCTGCGCGCTGCGATGATCAGCGCGGTACCGGCGTACAAACAGGTGCTCGATTTCTTCCCGCTGCCCAACCAGCCGTATGCGGCCAATGCAGCGACGGGCAACTACATTGCCCCCGGCTCGGTTTCGGCCGGCGACGACCACTTCGACCTCCGCCCCGACATCCGCTTCTCGGACCGGGCCCTGCTGACCATGACGTTTGTGCATGCACGCCCGACGCAGGTCACTCCGCGGGCGGTGCCCGTTAATGCACAACTGTTCACGGGCGTGTCTAATCGGGTGAACCTGAATTTCACTTACATATTCGGTCCCAGGTGGTCGTCGGAAACCCGGGTCGGTTACAACCGCAACGACCGGTCCCGCAATGACGGCTTCTACCTCAGCGGCCTGGACACCAGCGCGCCGGAGACCACGCCCGGCGGACACCGGATACCGGGTATCGACGCGCTCGGCTTCAGCGTTAACGGCGAGTACAACCAGGTCGGGCGGGCGCCGCACAGAAGCGTCGATCAGAAAGTCTCGGCAACCATCGGCCGCCACTCGCTGAAGTTCGGCGGGCTGATGTTCTGGGACGAATTCGGTAACGATAACTATGCCGCCCCGACCGTGAAGTATGGGAACCAGGCGGACCTGCTAGCCAACATCCCCAATTCGATTAAAGTTGTATTTGGGACCGCCAACGGGGACGGGAAAGGCAAGCTGTTGGGCCTGTTCATTCAGGACGACTTCCGCATGAAGCCCAGCCTGACTCTGAACCTCGGGATGCGCTACGACTATTTTGGCCATTGGGTGGCCAACGGTCCCGGCGGGAAAGGCGCTCCGCCGCACATTTACAATCCCGCAGATATGACCCTGCCGAACTTTCAATTCACCACTTTCCGCCCAGTGGAGGACCCCTACGACAGCGATCCACTCAACTTCGGACCGCACCTGGGTTTTGCTTACAACCCTGGTGGTCATGGGAAGACTGTCGTCCGCGGCGGCTTCGCCACCATGTTTATGGGTGTTAACGGCGAGGTCGGCAAGAGCGCTGTGAGCCAGGCCGTGGATCAGCCACTGCAGTACAACTTAAGCAAGACCGACGCCCAGAAATTGGGCCTGAAATACCCACTTTATAACCAGGACGTGCTTGCGCTGGTGAGGGGCAAGACGGCGGGGCCCAGCTATCCCTATATCGCCGTGAACATGAAGGCATCCTATGCCATGACCTACACCCTGACGGTGGAACGAATGCTGACTTCCACTCTCGCTCTGGAAACGTCGGCCGTGGGGACTCGCGGCGTGAAGCTCTTGAACCACAACGTTTACAACAGCCCTGACCGCGTTACCGGTCTGCCTCCGAACCCGAATTTGGGCACCATCATTGATTGGTTCGACAACGGGGACAGCTCACACTACTATGGCTGGCAGACTACCGTGCGCAAACGCTTCTCGCACGGCTTCATGGGCAACATTAACCACACTTGGGGGAAAGCGATCTCCTACAACGGCGGCGACATCGGCCGGACAATGTGGAATGCGCCAGAGTTCAACCTGCGTAGCAACAAGGGTCGGGCGGGGGCCGACATAAGGCACAATTTCAACGCTGACTTTGTGTACCAGGTTCCGGCCTGGGCTGGAAATCGTCTGGCCCACACGGTTCTCGGCGGCTGGCAGCTATCCGGTATTTTCTCCGCGCGTACGGGAACAGCCCTGCAAATCTTGCAAAACAACACGCTGAAAAACCAGCGCCCCGATTTGATCGACCCGGCGCACGTTTATGTAAAGAAGGGCATGCAATATCTAAACCCGGCGGCTTTTGCTCTTGTCCCGGTAAGCAAGGTATCCGGGGCAACCGTCAGGCTCGGTACGCTAGGCAACGGAGCGATCGACGGGCCGGGCTTGTGGAATCTCGACGCGTCCGTTCGCAAGGGCTTCCGCGCGGCCGAAAAATACAAGCTGGAGTTGCGGACAGACTGGCTCAGTGCGTTCAACCACACGAGTTTGAGCGGCGTGGATACAAAGCCTGAGTCAGCCACCTTCGGAATGTACACCGGCACCAGCGGAGCGAGAAGGGTTCAGGTGGGCATGCGGTTCGACTTTTAGCGAATCGCAACGCAAGTCCCGCAGAGACGCGGACGAGAACTACCCGATCCGCGTCTCCGCGTTGGTCGGCATGCGATTGACCCGAAGCCGGGCCGCATGCCTCTTCAGGCAACTACGGAATACTTTCTGGCCGGAGGGACCATCGACCCGGACGGATGAGAGAGAGCCGCAAGGCAAGCATGTCCGAGGAGATCGTAAGAGCAGCAGTTTGTTGAGTCTATCAAACACCGCGGGCGATTGTTAGGAGCTTGGTATGACGAAAACTTCACGCCGAACCGTTCTGAAAACGCTTCCTATTGCACTGCTGGCCGGCCGCCCGGCCACCGCACAAATGTTGGGCAAATATAATGTCGGGCCCACCAAAGCCGTACGCAACAAGGCACCCAACGGCGTAGTGGCGCTGTGGCCTGGACCGCAGTTATTCGTCGATGATTACCTGGTTCTGAAGCACGAGGGCCTGGCGAAAACGACACACCATCCGCGGCGGCTGCCTCACCCTGTACTCACCAGCAAAGAGTTTGGCACGTCGCAGGCCTACATGACTGTCCTTCGCGATGCCGAACGTGGCGTGTTTCGCGCATGGTACAACACATGGGTCAAAGAAGATGGCAGCAAGGGCGGCGGCAGTCATCTGGCCTACGCCGAGTCCAAAGACGGCGTCGAGTGGCAAGCGCCTTCATTGGCGATCATGGGCAAGGGCAATCATTTGATGGCGATGAACGGCTACGGAGCAGGAGTAATCGACGACGGGCCCGGCTGCGCCGATAAAGCGCGGCGGTTCAAGCTGGCCTGGGACGATGAAACGAAGAGGCCGGTCGGCATGGCCGTAGCGTTTTCCCCCGATGGCCTTCGCTGGAAGGCTTATGAAAAGAACCCGGTACTTAGCGGCTACGCCAAGGACGATCCCTTCTACACGCACACCTTGGGAGACACGATGGAAGTTTTTTGGGATCCGCTGCGCGCGCGCTATTGCGCCTTCGTAAAAACGTTTGGCATCCCTGAGGATGGCTGGCTGCCCTGTGCGAGACCGAGCAACGGCACCCGGCGCATCGTAAGTGCTTCCGTGAGCCAGGATTTCATGCGCTGGGAGATGCCCTGGCGGGTCATCCTGCCGGAACCGCGGGATGAGGGGTTGTTGGAGTTTATCTCTGCCTCGGCGGTGGTCTGCCGTGGCGGGCTGTTGATCGGCTGCGCCAGGATGCTTCACGAAGACTACTCCCCGGATTTGGGTGGACCGCCGAATGCTGTCGGCTACGCCACCCTGGTCACCAGCCGGGACGGCGAATCGTGGGAACGGCACGACGACGTTTTCTTCAACCGCAATCTCAACCCCGACGCCTGGGACCACGCGATGTGCTGGACGGGCTCTCAAATCGTGGTCGGCGACGAAACGTACTTCTATTACGGCGGCTTTAAGCAAGGGCACAAAATCAACCCCGGTACCGAACGGCAGATCGGGCTGGCCAAGTTGCGGACCGATGGTTACGTCTCGCGCGATGCCTTCGGGCCCGAACCGGGGCGGCTGATGACGCCACTGCTCCGGCCGGACCTGCTGGGAGCGCTGACGGTAAATGCCGAGGCTTCGCGCGGGCAAGTCCGCGTGCAGGTGCGCGACCAGCGGCAACAGATTGTGCCTGGGTTCAGTTTCCCTGAATGCACGCCGTTGCGGGACGACGGCCGCCGCCAGGAAGTGAAGTGGTCGGGCAACGCGGCCTTGAACAAACTGGAAGGCGTCCCCTTCCACCTGGAATTTCGCGTGGCGGACGCCCGGCTCTACGGGTTCGAGTTTACCAGGAGACAGGTTTGAGGAGCCGTGGCCATTACCCGGAGCCTGCACGGACAACTGCACCAACACCCAATTGAGGAGGCTTCAATGACGAAAAACTCACGCCGGAGCGTTCTGCAAATACTTCCCGCCGCGCTGTTCGCCGGCCGCTGTGTTGCTGACGAAAAGGGCAAGACTGCCGAAAAAGGCGAGGCTGCCGAAAAGGGCAAAGGGAATCAAAATTTCCAGGGGCCGACGCATTACCTGGTCGGCCCGACCAGGTCCGTGCGCAACACGGCCCCTAATGGCCTGGTGGCTTTGTGGCCGGGGCCGCAATTATTCGTCGATGATTACCTGGTTCTCAATCAGGAGGGTTTGGCGAAGACCACCCATCATCCCCGCCGCGTGCCTCACCCGGTTGTGAACAGTAAGGACTTTGGCGCCTGGCAGTGGTACCTGACTGTCCTTCGCGACCCGGAACGGAACATATTTCGCATGTGGTACGACGCCTGGGTGCACGACCCAGGCAGCAAGGGCGCCACGCATCTGGCGTTAGCTGAGTCGAAAGACGGCATCGAGTGGTACGCGCCCTCATTCAAGATCCTGGGCGACAACAATCACGTGTGGGCGCTCGAAGGCTATGGAGCGTCCATCATCGACGAAGGACCCGCATTTGCCGACAAAGCGCGGCGGTTCAAGATGGCCTACCTGGACGAAGCTCCCGGGAAGCGCGGCCTGGGCGTAATGTTTTCCCCCGATGGTCTCCGCTGGAAACCTTATGAAAAGAATCCCGTTCTTTCCGGAGAATACCCCGAAGACGATTATCGCTGGACTCACAGCCTGGGCGATACGATGGAGACTTTTTGGGACCCGCTGCGAGGTCGCTATGGACTTCTCGGAAAAACGAAGGCGATTCCCCAGGACGGCTGGCAGCGCGTCAAAGCCAGCCGCGGACTCCGGCGCCTCGTCAGTTCCTCCGTCAGTCGCGATTTCTTACATTGGGAAATGCCCTGGCGGATCATCGTCCCGGAACCGCGGGATGAGGGTCAGCCGGAATTCGTTGGCGCGGCAGCGGTGATGTGCCGCGGCGGCCTGTTGATTGGGGTGGCCAGGGTTCTTCATGACGATTACTCTGCCGATCCGGGCGGAACCGTTGCCGGTATTGGCTACTCACAAATCATCACTAGCCGCGACGGCGAGTCCTGGGAGCGGCACGACGACATTCTTCTCAACCGCAACCTCGAGCCCGGCACCTGGGACCACGCGATGAGCTGGATAAGCTCTCAACTGATCGTCGGCGACGAAACGTTCTGTTACTACGCCGGCGCCCGAAGCGGTCACAAGGTCAACCCCGCTACGGAACGTCAGATCGGGCTGGCAAGGATGCGGCGCGACGGCTACGTCTCGCGCGATGCCTTCGGCCCCGACCCCGGCTGGCTCATGACGCCCCTCGTGAAGTCGGAACGGTTTGCGGCCTTCACAGTGAACGCGGAGGCTTCTCGGGGCGAGGTGCGCGTGCAGGTGCGCGATCACCGGTTGCAGGTGGTGCCCGGCTTCAGCTTCGCCGAATGCACGCCATTGCGTGGTGACGGGTTGCAGCAGCAGGTGAGGTGGTCGAATGCGACGGTGAACAAGCTCGAAGGCCTACCCATCTATCTTGAGTTCCGCGTAACCGATGCGCGGCTGTACGGGTTCGAGTTCAGCAAGACGGCGGGTTAGCGATTTGTTGTAGCGCCGGTGTCTCGCCGACCGCGCACCCTGCTGGACCGCCGGGACAACGGCGCTACAACGGCTTTCGGAGGAGCGCTGTATGAGGCGCGCTGTGGGACTTGGTTCATTGATACTGCTGCTGACATCGCTTGCCTCTGGGCCATCGTGGGGTCAGAGCAAATGGAAAGTCCCGGAAAAAATCAAGGATAAAGCGTGGTTTGTTAAGGCGCCCGTGTTCCCTGATATACACGAGACTCCCGGTTTGCCGCGGGTGCTGATCATCGGAGATTCAATTTCGATGCAATACGGGCCCGAGGTGCGGCGCTTGCTTGAGGGAAAAGCGAACGTCTACCGGATCCCGGACAACGGCCGAACTACGAAATTCGGCCTGTCGCAGCTTGATTACTGGATGGGCGATGGACACTGGGCGGTGATTCATTTCAACTTCGGCCTGCACGACCTGAACAAGAACGACAGCCACCTGCCCATCGCCGATTACGAGAAAAACCTCAAGCAGATAGTGAAACAACTGCAGTCCACGGGCGCCAAGCTCATATGGGCGAGTACCACGCCGGTGCCGGTCGGAATCGAGAAGCGGATCGAGAGCGACGTAATCGCCTATAACACTGTCGCGAAAAAAATCATGGGCGAGCACCACGTCCCTATTAACGATCTTCATGCACGCGTTCTGTCGTGGGACGAGCAAGGGGCCGGCTGGCAGCTCGACGAACACTTCCGGGCAGAGGGGTACACCGACCTGGCCGCAGAGGTGGCGAGGTGTATTCTGGCGGCGTTGCAGAAATGAGGAATGGCCCGGGTTGGCCTTGAACGCGTCCTCCGGCTGCCTGGGCCAGGTAGACTCGTTCCGCCGGACATCGGAGGCTGCGCATTCAGCGCGCAGCAAGCAGCCGTGAAGCGTTTTGGTTGAATCCGACAACTGAGGAACAAGAACGGGTTAGGAGGCAAGATGGACCGGCGCGGTTTCATGGAATCCCTTGCGGCAGGGTTCGCTTTGGGTCACTCCGAGAAGAGGGCGTTCGCTCGAAACAACGTCCAAGCGTCCCCCAGTGCCTCGACAACCAACGAAGCGCAGCAGGAGCCAGGCGTCATAGAGGCGCGCCAGATTGGCAGTTTCGCGCCGCAAAGCATCAAAATGCTGGAACCGCTTAAGCTGGCAGGCAAGCGTCTTTTTTTCCAGAACTGGTACTACGTCCGCCAGGGCTTCTTGGGCTGGGTGGACGAGGGCGGACGAGCAGTCGATCTGCGCGATGCCGTGCCACCTGGTGCGGCGACGCTGAAGCACAAGGACCAACCGTTGGGTATTCGCCTGGTCGCCCAGGAGGCGCAGAGGATCGGACCGCTGCTCGAGCCTGATCGTCCCTGGGAGGAAGGGGCCGGTGTGGGTTTCGATACGGTCATCAAAGACGGAGGTATGTACCGCGCCTGGTCTACAAGGACAGTAACGTCCGGGGAGCCACCCGGAACAAAATACTATTGTTATTTCGAATCAAGCGACGGGCTGACATGGAAGCGGCCGAAGGTCGGTCAGTTGGAGATCCACGGCAGCCGTGACAACAACATACTCAACATCGATTTTGGAAGCGGCGGAAGCATTAGCAGCGATTCATCGTTGGGAGATGGGAGCATCTTCGTCGACCCGTCGGCGCCGCCGGCTGAGCGCTACAAATTCCTGGCCCACGCCCGTTTCTCCGGTGATGTCTGCAAGGAGTACTTGCGGCAGCGACCGAACGACTGGGACCCGATCGCGCCGCAAAAAGAGGATGGCAGCGGCTCCGGACTGGCTGGCGGCGTGTCGCCGGACGGGCTGCACTGGACGCTTTTCCGCGACCCTTTGGTGATTGAGTTTACGGACACGCAGGTAATCGCGTACTACGATCAAGCGTTGAAAAAATATGTTGCCTACACCCGAACCTGGGTGGGCGGCAGCACTGGCCGCCGATCAATTGGACGCTCCGAGACCTCGGACTATCGAAAATTCCCGCTGCATGAAACCATTCTAGAGCCTGGTCCCGAGCTTGCCCCCTCCGACACGCTCTACTACAACGGCAAGACGACTATGCCGGGCGCCCCGGACCACCACCTGCTGTTTCCTACAATTTGGCATACGGCCAACGACGGCAGCACGATCATGCTCGCGAGCAGCCACGACGGCAAACTCTGGCATTTTTTTGGCGGCTCTTCCATGTTGCGCCCCGCGCCGTTCGGCGCATTTGATGGCGGGGTAATATTCTCCCATCCCAACCTCGTAGAGCTGCCCGACGGAAGTTTCGCCTTGCCCTATACCGGTTTCAGCGTGCCGCACAAGTATCCCCGGAAGATGTGGAAATATGCGCCCGGTTACGCGGTATGGCCAAGAGGGCGTCTGATTGCGCTCGCAGCCAGGGAGCGAGGAGAGTTCACCACCGTGGGAATTGTGCCTCCCGGTCGAACCGCGCGAATCAACGCTCTGACTCGGCGCGGCGGCAGCATTACGGTGGAGGTCGGGACGTTGGACGGCACGCCGCTGCCGGGTCATTCGTTTGCCGACGCCCGCCCCATCGTCGGCGATCACCATTGGACCACGCTTAGCTGGCGAGGAAAAGAGGATCTGGGCCATCGGGGCAACGAGGGAATTGTTTTGCGTTTCCGGCTCGATCAGGCCGAGATCTACGGCCTGGAATTCGCTTGATTCGGGCGTTCCGAATTGCGTTGCGAGCCGGCTATCGTATACGACGAGGAGGACTATGTCTGCACCATCCGCAATCGCACCGCTGGAATTTGATGAACTGATAGCCTTGACACGGTATGACGTTCCGACCGTGGCCAATGCCATTGAAGCGCTGAATGTGCGCCCTCGTAATGCCGGCTTCATGAGTTCCGAGGTCCGTTGCATCTTCCCCAACATGGGCGTCATGGCCGGATACGCTGTGACGGCCCGCTACCGTGCCGCTGAGGCGCCGCGTCCAGGTGAACAGGCGGCGGTGAATTTCGACTGGTGGGATTTCGTTTTGCGCACGCCCCCGCCGCGCGTCGTCGTCATTCAGGACATGGACGCCGCGCCCGCTGTCGGCTCGTTCTGGGGAGAAGTGCAGGCCAACATCCATAAGGCGCTGGGCTGCATTGGCGCGGTGACTAATGGTGGAGTGCGAGACTTGAAAGAGGTCGCCGAGCTCGGCTTCCAATTGTATGCTCGCGACGTGCTCGTGTCCCATGCCTACGGCCGGATGATCGACTTCGGCTCACCGGTCGAAGTCGGCGGCCTGACGGTCAAGACCGGTGACCTGGTTCACGCCGACCGGCACGGCGTCCAGTTGATCCCTATCGGCGCGGCGCGACAGATTCCCGAAGCGGCCGAACGGGTGATTGCTCGCGAACGCCGCATCATCGCTTACTGTCAGTCGCCCGGCTTCACGGCCGACGGCCTTAAGCAATTGATGAAGGCGCTTTAGCGCGGCCGCGCGATTGCTCACGTTAACCGGCTGGCCTCGGACGCATAACAGATCACAACCGTTGGAGGAGGCATTGCCAGATGAAGTTCTTCAAACGCATGAGCCTGCGCATAGGAGTGTTCTTGATCCTGATATTGGCCTGGGAGGGGCCGCGTCTAGCTGCTCAGTCTAGCAACTACACGGGCACCGTCGATTATGGGGTGCGAGTCGGGAACAGGGAGGTCGTTCTGTTCCCGTTTGACAGCTACGCTATTCCTTTTCGATCCGGTCTTCAGTTGGAGATGGTGGCGGCGCGGGCGGAAGCAAATCCCGTGCTCCGGCGGGGTGAGCCCGGCCAGCCGGATTCAGTAGGTGTCGCTTTCTACGGGACGATCATCCCGATCGGCAATCAGTTGCGGATGTGGTACCTCTGCGCTGGGGATCAGGAGAAGGCATTCGGTTTTACCTGGTTGCGTGACACCAAGTGGAACGTGTGCTACGCGGTGAGCACCGACGGTGTGAATTGGGAAAAGCCCAAGCTTGGTTTGGTTAGCTATGGTGGAAACACCCAGAACAATCTGGTCGCGCTGAAACCTACCGGCAGCGAGGTCTGGCAATGCCTGGTCATATACGAGCCCGACGATCCGAACCCCGACAGACGTTTCAAGATGATTTACGAGAACCGGGACGTCGGCGACGTTGATGCGTCGGACTCGGCCGCCTACAGCCGGGACGGGCTTAGCTGGACTAACTCGCCACGAAATCCCGTCATCAAGCGGTCCTTTGAGCCGAGCGGTATCGTCAAATACAACGGTCTTTACTATGTTGCGGGGCACGGCACGGGTTTCAAAAAGAGGCTCCTCGTCGTGCACGCCTCAGCCGACTTCGAGCATTGGACCGAGGCTGTCTCTCTGGGTTTTCGGCGCGACAACATAGGCCCCTTGCGTCCCCCCATACCGGGGTGGCAGACAGATGAACAGATTCACCTTGGCGCGAGTCTTTGGGACCGGGGAAACGTCATCCTGGGGTTCTACGGCCAGTGGCACGGACCCACCCTGGAAAGCGAGGATCGCCGGGACATGCGGATGGACATAGGATTGCTCGTCAGTCACGACGCTCTGCACTATACCGAGCCTATTCCCGGGTTTAAGATCATACGTGCCGCCGACGCAAGGTTTCCGGTTGCGGAATTCAGGGCTCGACTGGTGCAAGGGCAGTCATTTGTGAACCTGGGAGAGCAGACCCTGACTTGGTACTCCTTCTGGGGGCCGGGCGGCGCGGACGGCGTCCGTCTGGCGGCCTGGCCACGGGATCGCTTCGGATATTATTCGGTTCCCCGACTGGCAACCGAAGGGCAGGACCCGCAGAAAAAGGTCGCGCCGCACTTCATTTCCTGTCCAATCCGGCTCGACAAAGCGGAAACGAAAGTCTACCTCAATGTCGGGGAACTAGGGGAACACAGCCGGGTGACCGTCGAGGTTCTGGACGAGAAGTTCCAAGGAATCGCCGGTCTATCAGGCGCCGACAGCATACCGCTTACCAGCTCCGGACTGCATGAACAGGTAAAATGGCGAAACAGGGCCAGCCTGGGCAGGTTCAATCATCCGGTTCGTCTGCGCGTGAATTTTGGAGGGCTGCAACTGGAACATGCTCGCGTGTATGCGGTGTATCTACAATAGAGTCGAGACAGGCGGCCCCCTCGGCCGCAGCAACATCTACCCGGCCACTGGGAGCTTACTGGACGCCGCTTAAGGATGCTCACGATTGGATGTGTGAGGTCACCTGATCAGGCGCGAAACGCTCTCGGCGACCTTTGAGAAGGCAAAGTACGCGCTGATGAGGCCAAGGAGAAAGAGCAAACCCATGGCGAGGTTCTCCCACCAACGGTTGCGCTCTTTTGCGCCGATATACTGCTGCTTTGCCGTGATAATCCACAATCCGCCAACAAGAACCGGGATTAACACAACCTGGGCGGCGTTGACAGCCAGCGTCAGACCGACGAAATCCGCAAGTCCGAGCATCGGCCACAACAGCGGTGTGACAATGATCCAGAGCACGAGCGGCCGATACGCCCGTCTCGCAGTCGTCTCGCGATCGCTCGCTTCGCGCGAGCGCCAATAGCCGAAAGCGTCGGAACCGAGAAAGGCGTAAGCGCTGGCGGTGCCCAGCAAGTTGCTGAACAGGGCGGCGAGAATGGCAATATAGAACAGTGTCGTGCCGAGGCGTCCCAGCGCAACGCCAAGAAGCAACGCGAGGCTCTGGACGTCGACTACGCGAATGCCGCGCGGGTTCAGAATCTCGGCGCCGACCACCCACACCGAAAGATCGAGGACAATCAGAACAACGATTCCGAGAACGAGATCGTATTGCTGCACGCGCCGGTGTTCGGGCGTGACCCAGCCCTTTTCGCGGATAAAATACGGATACATCAGGTTCGCCAGGCCGCCGGCAACCGCGCCGAGCATCGCGAGCATCAGAGTAAGCGCATCGAATCGACCCTCGGTCGGGGGGACCGCAAACCCAAAGAGGCCACGGGCGAGGCCGGCGGGCGACGGACCGCTCCAGACGGCCAGCGTGATGAACGAGACGGAGAGCACGCCCACCATGACAAAGAACACCTTCTCGATGCGGCGGTAGAGGGGGCGGAACGCGATAAAGTACGCGGTCAGGCATAATGCGACGGCCCACGCGCGGATGTTGTTGAAGCCCGTCAGCCGGGCGCAGGCGAGAGCCGCTCCGGTGAGCAGGTAGGCGCCGACGGCGTGCCCGACTGCGAGCACGCATAGAAGCACGAACGGCGCGTAAAGCGGATGGACCCGAACCAACCCGCCAAGGACTGTTTCCCTCCGTTCATTGCATAGTTGATATTTCGCCACGGTGGACACGAACACATAGCGCACGACGATGCACAGCACGAAGGCCCACATCAGTGCGTACCCGTAGTTCCCGCCCGCCATGGCGCAATGGACAATATCGCCGGCACCGAGCCACGTGAGCACGACGACGATGCCCGGCCCCATGGATTTCAGGTACTCGGTAAAGGACCGGGGGATCGGTGCAGCAGCGAGTCGATTAGATGCGGTGTTCATTCGATTACCTCACGTGCCGGGCGACGTGTTCGTAAAGCACCTTCCCGTCCACCCCATGGAAGCGAAATGTAAGAGTAGGTTCATCGACAGAACCTGCCAACGACACGGAAAGAAAGCCGCCCAAAAACCGCAAAAACCGGTGGTAGCGCGGATCAGCGGGGAACGCTTTTACGATGTGTGTGTCGGTTACCGGGCCGCACGAAAACTCATGCATGCCGGTCTTCGGGCAGATGGTGTGATATTGCCAGTGCCGGTCTCCGCAGATTTCGTAAAAATTCTTTAGTTTGCCTGCCCACTGGCGGATTTCGTTTCCTTCGCTGCCGAAAGAGGCGTTGATGGCGTTGTCACCGTTGCCGCCGGGGAAGCGGAAAAAATCGCGCCCTGGCTCATCCGGGCCTACAATCGGAGTGGGACTGATCAGGACGCGATATTGCGCGTCGCTGGTTTCCACAGTCCGTTTCAGCCAGGCTTTCTGTTCCTTCCCCCAGATTGTTTTCTGCGGGCTATCCGGATCGGAATTCGGAGAGCGGAAATCGCGCCCCTCCACCAGCCAGATTTCTAGTCCCTTTCCCCATCGGAAACTGCGATAGGTCTTTGGGCCCATGGGTACTTGCTCGGTAAAGATGGGTGCCAAATCCTGGTAGGTCATCGGGTCAACCCGGTGCGGCGGCCGCGTGGACCAGTCATCGTCTTCGAAGCTGTCGTGGTCGTCCTTCTCCCAATATCCGGAAGAGGAGCGGAAGAAGTCCACCAGTGTCGGAAGCGAATACATGCGGTGCCAGTGATAGCGCGCCAGCGGAACGGAGGTAACCAGCGGCGGCTCGGTGTCGTAGTAGACGCTGTCCCCTGTCGAGACGAGGAAATCCGGCGCCCATTGCTTCATCGCCTGATAGGTGCGATAGCCTTCGCGAATGTCGTGGCAGACGTAATCCTGCCCGGTGATAACGGTGAATTTGGCCGTGCCCCAATCGGTGGCTTTCGGTGCCGTCCGAAAAGATCCAGTGGCGCCGCGGCGCGTGGCCGTGCCGGTGGAAGCGGCCATATCGACCGCGTAGTGGTAGACGGTATTGGAGCGCAGGCCGTCGAGCTTGAATTGGTGCGTGAAGTCCGACTTGGCCACGGCTTGCGCCCAAGGGGTCACCTGCGCATTGGCCAGCTTAGCGTCGGTGCCGTACCAGACGCGCACCTTGCCCGCTTTGCCCGGACACTCGCCTTCGAGTTGGTCAATGGTCATGCCTTTGGGCCACTTCATCTCTTTCAGCTCTTTGGTCGGCGTGCCATGCCGCGCTCCCGGAAAGACGTATCCGTGGTCGTTACGTCTGGGCGATGCCGTCAGCCGCGTGTGAACGATGGCCGAATGATCGGTCACTTCGCCAACGCGTTCGCCCTGCGCGTTGTAAGGCGCCTCGTCCGAAGCTTCAGCGGTAGACGGTAAGAGTGCGGGAGCCACCGGAGCGGCAAACATGATGGTGAAAAGCGGCAGAGCCGCAATGACTGTTGCACATCTTCCCCAATTCATCTTGCACCCCATGAATCTCGGCGATCAAGCCGGCTTGGCGGACGACGTTGCTGGTTGAGGCGGCGCCTGCGCTTCTCTCGTAGCGTCGATTCTCAACCACTGCGTCGCGCTGATCAGCAGCATCACCCCGATTACCACGATTGGCGCATCGTAGCTGTGGAACAGCTTTACCATGTAGCCAAACAAGACGCCCGAAATGAACGAACCGAACTGTCCGGCTGTATTCATAGCACCCGACACAGTTCCCGAGTACCACTTGCCGACGTCAACACAGACCGACCAGGCGGAAGGCAGCATGAAATCGGAACACGCGTACGCCAGAGAGAGGAGGATGATCGCGCTATACTTGCCCGGCGCGACCGAGGCGCTGAGGACCAGGCAACCCGACGCCGTCAGCGCGCCAACGCCAATCAGACGGCGTGCGCGCAGCAAACCGATGCGCCCGACCAGGTAGTCTCCGGTGAACCCGCCTGCGAGATTCGACACCGCGCCGAACAAAAACGGCAGCGGCGTGAACACGACCAAATCGCGTTCGCTGAAGCCGCGGCTCTTTACCAGGAAGGTGGGCAGCCAGGAAATGAAAAAGTAGCCCGCATAGCAGTAGCAGAAGTACATCAACATGATGGCGCGCACGTTCGCGCTGCCCAGCAATTGCCGCCAGGGGGGCATGCGGCGCTGAGGCACCGGCTGGACGCCGATTTCATCAAGTTCCTTCTGCGTGATGCCAGCCTTCTCCGCCGGAGAATCGCGATACCACCAGTACCAGATGGCAACCCAGAAAATTCCCACCGAACCAAAGATCCAGAAAGCGGTTCTCCAGCCGTAAGCGGCCTGAAGAGGGACGACTAGGATGGCCGACGAAGCGCCGCCTAAACGGGTGGCCGTCCAGATCCACCCCTGGGTGCGCGCCCGCTCCTTGGCCGGGAACCAGCGGGATACAACACCGGAGATGTTGGGGAACGCGCCGGCCTCGCCAACACCAAACAGGAAGCGAATAGCGACCAGCACTCCGAAACTGCGAACGACGCCGGTCAGCGCGGTAAACGCCGACCACCAGAGCACGATGCGGGTAATCACCCGGCGGGCGCCAAAGCGGTCGCCCCACATCCCGGTCGGAATCTCGAACGCGGCGTAGGCCAGCGAAAACGCGCCCACGACCCAGCCCCACTGTACCGGAGTAATGCCCAGGTCCTTCTGCATCCGCGGGCCGGCCACCGAAATGCAAGCCCGATCGAAAAACGTCAACATCGACAGAAAAGACAGCAGGACCAGCAACAGATGCCGCTTCTTCATTGGGATGCTCCCCGTGCCTTGGCAAGCGATGCCTGAAATTGCGAGAGAACCGACTGCGCGCCGCTGCGAAGCGCAGCCACATCGCTGGCGAAGAAAATCACGTCCGCTCCCTTTTCGGCCCACCGCCCGGCATCCCCGGCACCCGAAAAAAGGGCTACTCGTTTCCCGCACGCTTTAGCCGTCGCGATGGTTCGTTCCATGGCCTCAACGACCAGTGGGTGACCAGTCTTTCCTGTCACACCGTAGCTGGCGGAGAGGTCGCCGGGACCGAGGAAGATGCCGTTGATCTGCGCAACCGAGCAGAGTTCGCCGGCCCGTTCGACTGCCTCGGCGGTTTCGATCTGAGTCATCAGGCACAGTTCTTGATTAATGCGGGATTGTTCATCGGCGATATCTCCGCACAAACCATAGCGGACAGCGCGCGAAGCGCCGAAAAAGCCGCGTGCGCCCAGAGGAGCATAGCGCGCATGCGCGACCAACTCCTGAAGGATCTCGGGCGTGTTGGCCATCGGCAGGTCGAGGATGTCGGGCCCGCATTCGGCCGCCCGCAGCACGCTCTCGCGCCGCGAGTCGGGAATGCGGATCATCGTCAGCAGGCCCATGCCTGCGGCTATGCGGCACATGTCACCGATTCGATCCAACGGGGTTTGCGCGTGCTCCATCTCGAACCAGAGGACGCGGAACCCAAGGTAAGCGGCGATTTCAACAAAGGCGGGGTTGTAGTTGTAAACGGCGGCGCCCGGAAGCGGCGCGCCATATTGAGCCAGCGTCTGATCCAGTCGGGTCATGAGGTTCCTGTACCAGGCTCGTGCCGGTCGTTCTAGCCCGCTGTTTCGGCACGGCGGCGCTCGGGTCCCTGCTCTTCCGCCGACGGGACGAGCAGCAAGGATATGAAATCCGAGGTCGATTGGTTTCTGCCGGCAACGGAGAACAGCCGCTCCGCCGCATTCGTCAAGTGCACGGTCATTCGTGCCGCTGCCAGTTCGCTGTTGCGAGCGAGCACCGCTTCCAGAATGGAGTTGTGCTCGCCGACGATCTCCTCCACCACTGGACGCCGGTTCACCGCCTTGTGGATCCAAATCTCAAAAAGCGCGCGCATGCCGTTGATGAACAGCACCAGAACGCTGTTATGAGTGGCTCGGGCTAGCCGGACATGGAACTGAAGATCGTAGCGGGATGCTTCGGCGGGGTTGGAGGCGGATCCCGCCATGTTCCGCATGATCGCCCGCAGTTCCTCGCCATCGAAATCGTCGTAATGTTGCGCGGCCATGCGCACGGCCTGCACTTCCAGAATCTGTCGGGCCTCGATGACTTCGTGCACCTTGGTGCGTTGCAGCATCAGCCCAAGGCTGATCAGCCTTTCGACGTTCTCATCCCCCACGCTGCTCACGTACGTGCCCGAGCCCTGGCGCACCTTGATCGCACCGATAAAGGAGAGCGAACGGACCGCCTCTCGCAGCGTCGAGCGCCCCACGCCGAGGCGAGCGCATAGCTCGCGCTCCGTAGGCAGGCGCGATCCGGGCTCCGAGGACGCTATCATTTGGGCCAGAAGCGAGGTCGTCTCCTGGTGCAGATCCTGCTTGGAAATCCTCCGGACTACGCCAGTCGCTTGGTCCGCCGCTTTAGCATCTGCTGAATTTCGCTTTGCCTCGTCGTTCAGTGGATGAATCATGTATTCAAGAACTCCCTTGTAATGGTCTGACGAATGGTAGCTAGCACGACGCCTTGTGTCAACCACGAAAGTGTGAGTCACAACAGCGCGCAAGTGCGCCTGCTGCGAGGTCTCCCGCTGCATGAGATGCGCCCACACACCGACGCCTCTGCCGCGTTTATGCGGAACGCTTGACAAGCGAAACGGGCTTGCGATAGCTTTACCTCTGTCGTCAGACGTCTGATTATGGGCTTTGAAAAAGGGAATCACATTGGTTACGTGGAATTCCTGATTCGAATTCGTGTGGCGCCGCCGCGCGGATATCCGTGGGCCGCGAGACACCGGCGTTAGATTATCAAGGGGTAAACCGATGCGACAGACACTTGCGCTCATACATACCAGCAAAGTATTTCTGACGGTCGAAACCATGATGCAGGGTTTGTTTTCGGAGATCATTCCGGACGTCCGGCTGATCAACATCATGGACGATTCGCTGCTCCCCGACGTGATGGCCGAGCAGCGCATCAGCACCGAGGTGACGCGCCGCATGTGCGCCTACGTGGTGGCCGCCGAAGCGACGGGCGCGGATGCCGTTTTATCGCTCTGCTCGTCTCTTGGTCCGACAATCGACGTGGCGCGCAAGTTGGTCACTATCCCGGTAATCAAGATCGACGACGCTCACACCGAGAAGGCGGCGCGCGAAGCGGCCCGCGTTGGCGTCATGGCCACGGTGGCAACGACCCTGCCGCCCACGGTCGCTCTCATCCGGGAAAAGGCCCTTGCCTTGAACAAGACGGTCGAAATCCGCGAATCGCTGTCGAATGCCGCCTTCCAGGCGCTTATGGCCGGCGAAAAGGACAAGCATGACGCGATGGTCACGGAGGCGGCGCGGGCGCTTGCTCCGGACGTGGATGTGCTTCTGTTTGCACAAGCTTCGATGACGCGGCTCGCTCCACAGATCGAACAGGCGACCGGGCGCCCGGTCTTGACCAGTCCCAGGCTTGCGATCGAATACACGAAACGCGTTCTTGACGACCGTAAAGCGATAAAACAGGCTGCCGGCAAGTAAGTGTCGAGAGAGGGAGGGAGAGAATAGACGACGGGGGAAGCAAGGCGGCAAACATGCCGCGCTTGCTGCCCTCCGCCTTCTGCTTGCGCGTCCGCTTTGTTCCGATGAGCGCTGATCAAGGTGTCTTGCCTCAGTTGGAATTGGAGTGTTCGCCGTTAAAATAACGGAGAACACCCATGCCCAAAGAACGCAAGCATTTCACCCCCGAAGAAAAGGTTTCCATCCTGCGCCGGCACCTGCTGGACAAGGTGCCGGTTTCCACCATTTGCGAAGAAGCCGGCATCCACCCGTCGCTGCTCTATCAATGGCAGAAGCAGTTCTTTGAGAACGGCGCCGCCGCTTTCCAGCCATCTGCGCGCCCCAAGCCCGACCAGGCCCAGCAACGCATCGGGTTCCTGGAGCAGAAGCTGCGCAGGAAGGACGAGGTCCTGGCCGAACTGATGGAGGAGCACGTGGCCTTAAAAAAAAGTCTTGGGGAGTTCTGACCGCCGCCTGGGTCCCGCATGACACGCGGGACCAGGTGATCGACTTCGTGCGGCGCTGGTCGGAAGCCACCGAGATCGGCGCCGCCCGCTTCGTTCGCTGGCTGGGTGTGGCCGCCAGCAAGTTCTACCACTGGCGCCAGCGCTACGGCCGGGCCAATGAACACAACGGTTGGGTTCCCCGCGACTTCTGGCTGGAAGATGGAGAGAAGGAGGCCATCCTGGACTTTCACCTCCAGTACCCGCTGGAAGGATATCGACGCCTCACCTTCATGATGCTGGACCGCAACATCGTGGCCGTCAGCCCCGCCAGCGTCTGGCGCGTGCTGCATCACGCCGGCCGCCTGGCGCGCTGGAACCGCAAGCCCTCCAAGAAGGGCACCGGGTTCCAGCAGCCGCTGCGCCCCCATGAGCACTGGCATACCGATGTTTCCTATATCAACATCGCTGGCACCTTCTACTACCTGTGCAGCCTGCTGGACGGCTACAGCCGCTCCGTCGTGCACTGGGAGATCCGCGAATCGATGACCGAAGCCGAGGTCGAGATCATCATCCAGCGGGCCAAGGAGAAGTTCCCCGAAGCCCGTCCACGCATCATCTCCGACAACGGGCCGCAGTTCATCGCCCGCGACTTCAAGGAGTTCATCCGCATCTCGGGCATGACCCATGTCAAAACGTCGCGCTGCTATCCGCAGTCGAACGGCAAGATCGAACGTTGGCACCAGTCGCTGAAAAGCGAGTGCCTCCGGCCGGGCACGCCGCTGTCGCTCGATGATGCCCGCCGCCTGGTCGCTGCCTACGTCGAGCATTACAACACTGTGCGGCTACACAGCGCCATCGGCTACGTGACGCCGCAGGACATGCTCGACGGCCGCCAGCAGCAGATCTTCGCCGAACGCGACCGCAAGCTGGAAGCCGCCCGCGAACTGCGCCAGCTCCGCCGCCAAGCCGCGGCCCAGGCTGGCAGCCAAACCGCCACGGAGGTAAACTGATGTTGCCGGGTGAAACGGAAGCCGGCTCTGCAGGGATGCAACCGTGCCCAGGGATAGCCCGGTGGAAACTCATCGAAGACGATAACCGGGAGGACGGTGTGACCCGCCGCCCTCCCCCTTCTCACATCGGATTCGATAGATTTCCCCATGCCTTGAAAATCCCCGCGCGAAGCGCGGAATATTCTTTAACTCAAATCGGCCTCACTCCAATTCCGGCTGAACCAAGACAAAGGCATATCTGGCGAGTTCGAGAGAATTACAAGAGGAGTTCTGCAAGATGAGGTCTTTGAATAGCATCGCCATGCGCGTGGCGCTTCTAATCGTCGTCATTTTCGGCAACTGGGGACCACGACTCCTTGCGCAGTCCAGCAATTATTCGGAAACTGGCGGCTATCAACTGCACATTCGAAACAGGCAGGTCGTGCTTTTTCCGTTTGACAATTACGCGATTCCGTTCCGGTCGGGTCTCGAATTGACTCTTATGTCGGGCGCCCGCAACAAGACTCCTGTACTGCCGCGCGGCGAACAGGGTCAGCCAGACTCGGCTGCCGCGGCGTTCTACGGCACCGTCATCCCGATAGACAACAAGTTGCACATGTGGTACGACTGCGCGGGTGACCGTGAAAAAGGTAACGGTCACTCCTGGCTACCGGGCGTTCGGTGGAGGGTATGCTACGCGACCAGCACGGACGGGGTGACCTGGGAAAAACCCAGCCTGGGATTAGTGGAGTACGGGGGGAGCACTAAGAACAACCTGGTGGCCTTGGAGCCTTATAACCACGACGTGATCGGGTGCGTGGTCGTTTACGATCCGGAGGATCCCGATCCCGCAAAGCGCTACAAGATGGCGTATGAAACCCATTCCATTGGCGGTGTCGGTGGACGTGTTTCGGCCGCCTACAGTCGTGACGGCCTCACTTGGACAAACTCGCCGCGGAATCCGGTCGTCAGCGCCCTGCCACTCGAACCCACCGGTCTGATTAAACGGAATGGTCTTTACTATCTCGTCGGCCACGGAGGTAATTTCACAACTCGCGCCCTCGTGGTGCACGCCTCCCCTGACTTCGAACGTTGGACCGAGGCCGTCTCGCTCGGTTTTCGACGCGACGACGTGGGACCGCTGCACCCCTCGGTATGGTCGGGCGCCAGCAACCAGACTGGCGGTAGGAAGCGGCCCACAGGCGAACAAGTTCACCTCGGCGCCGGCTTGTGGGATCGAGGAAACGTGATTCTCGGCCTTTACGGGCAGTGGCACGGCCCCACGGCAGAGAGCGCAGATCGTCGGGATTTGCGGATGGACATCGGCTTTGTCGTCAGCCAGGATGCGCTGCACTATACCGAGCCCATCCCCGATTTCAAAATGATCGCGGGGAACGATGAGAAATTTGCGCTTCCGGAATTCAGGGCGCGCCTGGTCCAAGGGCAAGGCTTTCTGAACCTGGGCGACCAGACGCTCGCCTGGTACTCTCTCTGGGGTCCGGGCGGCGGCGAGGGCGTGCGTCTGGCCACCTGGCCTCGTGACCGTCTCGGTTTTTATTCCGTTCCCGCGGTGGTCGTCGAAGGACAGGAACCTCCAAAAGGGATAGCGCCGCACTTCATTTCTTGCCCTATCATGTTCAGCAAACCTGAGACGAAGATCTATTTGAATGCGGAACTGGCGGAACACACCCAGGTGACCGTCGAAGTGCTGGACGACAAGTTCCGACCGCTTCCAGGTTTTTCAGGAGCCGACAGCATACCGCTTGCCCACGCCGGTCTGCACGAACAGGTCAAGTGGCGAACCAAGCAGGCTCTCGGCAAATTGGATGGTCCCGTTCGAATCCGTGTGAACTTCGGCGGGCTGCAAGTGGAGCGGGCCCGCGTATACGCGATCTACCTCGAGTAACCGGGCGCCTTTTGAACCCGGTGCCGCGTCGCGTGGTTGCGGAATTGAGGAGCAGGCCTTGACATACCGGAAAATCGTCACTGTCTTGTTTGTCGTTCTGGCCGCCGCAGCTCTTTACTTGCACAAGAGTGGCGCGGCGCCGAAGCAGCAGCCGCCCATGGCGACCACAGGCGTCGAACCGGGCGCAACGCCGGAGGAGCAGCTTTGGGAAGTGCTGGTGCTGATGGGGTGCCGCGACCAACAGCCGTCCCGCTGGGACGGACGGGTCTCTGTCTCCTCCGGCGACCTGCACGCCATCGAGGGATATCGCTTCGCGCAGCCCGACCGCGTCACCGCGGAGGGCGGCTGGCGCATGAGCGCGGAATCCGTGCGCCTGATGCCCAACTCTTCATTGGCGGTTGACGGCCGGAGTAGCGAAAAGCAGCATGTTGTCTCCAAAGGGGTGCTTTTGCGTGGTGCGGGCACCTCGGCGACCCGCGTATCGATCGCCCTCGGCACTCGCCACTTTGAATTCGCTCCCATGCAACTGACGCCCGGCAGCGTCACGCCGTTTCTGGAAGGCAGCGTGGAGGTGATCCGTTCGCTTTCCACGACTGATCTGTCGGGCACCGAGCTGCGGCAGCACGATTTTCCAGCGCTGGCGCCTGGCCATGATGCCACGCTGTGGGGCGCCTGGGCGAGCTATCACGACCGCCGCCAGGAGTTGAATTTGCGCTTGCGCCGCGCTGGCAAATGGAGCCGGTTGATTCCGGTTGGGCGTGCCAGCGAGGATTTATGGCGCCCTCAACTGGCGGTTGACGCGGCCGGCAAGCCGTGGCTGATTTGGTCGCAGGCGGTCAAGGGCAACTGGGAAATCTACGCCATGTGCCGGGATACCGAGGAGACGTGGGGGCCATTGCAGCGTCTTAGCGACAACCCCTTGCCCGATATCGAACCGAGCGTCGCCAATGCGGCCGACGGCACCATTTATGTTGTCTGGCAATCCTTCCAAGGCCGGCATTCGAGTATTCGAATGCGCTACCTGCGCGGCGGGAAATGGTCGCCCGTCGTGGCGGTCTCCGATTCGGCGGCCAACGATTGGGAGCCGGCCGTGGCTGTAGGCGCCGACAATCGCGCCTGGATTACCTGGGACCGTTACAACACCAGCTACGACGTGTATGCCCGTTCGTACTCCCCTGACGGTGGTCTGTCGGATGAATTGAAAGTTGCCGCGACCGACCGCTTCGAGGCCCACAGCAGCGTCACGGTGGACAACCGTAACCGGCCGTGGGTTGCCTGGGAAACCGGCGGCCCGGACTGGGGCAAGGACCTGGGCATGGTGCTGGGCACGCAGCCGCAGGGCTCGCCATTGGGCGATCGCCGGCGCATCGAGGTAGTCGTGCTCGACGGCGGTGAATGGAAGAGCGCGCCACAGTTGGCTTCCGGCGGCACGCTTGCCGTCGGAAGCGCGGGCGAAAGCAGCCCGCTGTTGTACTGCGACCCGGCCGGCGATGTCTGGTTGTCCTTTCGGCGGCGCTACAATTTCCGCGTCTTTGACCGCAGCGTATGGTGGGAGTCCTTCTTGACCCGGCTGGACGGCAGCCGGTGGGCCGACCCCATACTGCTGCCGCAGAGTTGGGGCCGCGCCAGTGCGCGCATGAGCATGACGGCCGCTGACGGACGCCTCTGGGCCTTCTGGACAAACGAAAATCGGGAATTCGCTTTCGCGGGCAGACCCCACCTGATGCGTGTGATGGCCGGCTCCATACCCATTCCTCCCAAAGCTCCCGCGCCCGCACTGGTGAAGTATGCGCCGGCGCCGGTGAGCGGCCCGCGTGTTTCCACTGGAAACGAGCGGGGAGACGTGGCTGGGCTGCGCGCCCACACGATTCAATTGCGCGGCGAAACCTTCCGCCTTCTTCGTGGCGAACTGCATCGCCACACCGAGTTGTCCCAGGACATGGGCGGGCTCGGCGACGGTTCGCTGCCGGAGTTCTATCGCTACGTTATCGACGCAGCGGATTTCGATTTTGCCGCTTGCACCGACCACCAGGCCGGCGGCGTCGATTACTGGAATCAGATGACGCTGGAAGCGGCCGATATGTACCATTTCCCGGATCGCTTCGTCGGGTTGTACGGATATGAGCGGAATCTTCCTCGTCCGCATGGCCACCGCAACATCATCCACACCAAGCGCGACTATCCGATCGTTCCTTTCTTTCAGCGTATTAGCAAGGAGTTCGTTCTGCCCGACACGCCCGATGGCGAATTGCTGACGCAAAACAGCGCGGAATATGGCGGTTCGAACGCCGACGACACCCGGTTGCTGTACGAAGAGCTGCGAAGATCCGGCGGGCTGGCCATACCGCATACGACGGCGGGCTCGAATGAGTGGCGCGACAACGACCCGGCGCTCGACCCGGTGCTCGAGATTTACCAGGGCGCTCGCTACAGCGCCGAGCATCAGGGCGCGCCGCGCAGTGAGAGTAAAGCCGACTTTGGTTTTGCCTGGGATGCGTGGAAGAAAGGCTACCGCATCGGCGTCATTTCCAGTTCCGACCATTACTCGACGCACATCTCATACGGCATGGTTTATGCCAGCGCGAACAGCCGGCAAGCGGTGTTCGACGCTATTCGCCAGCGCCGCACCTACGGAGCGACGGACAATATTCTGCTCGAATTCTGGCTGGGCGACCACTTCATGGGCGAAGATTTCTCCGCCACCGCCGTTCTGCCGATTCGGGTAAAAGTGCGAGGCACCGGAATCGTCCAATCGGTGCAACTGATTCGTGACGGAAGTTACATTTACCAGGCTGCTCCGGGGAGGCAGACGGCTGATTTCGAATACCGTGACATGGAGGCCAAGCCGGGTGAGCACTGGTATTACGTCAGAGTCGAGCAGAAGGACGGACAGTTAGCCTGGTCGAGCCCCATTTGGGTCCGCTACCGCTAAGCCAGGAAACACGAATATGGCTTGACAAGTGAGCCAGGCGTGCATTAGATTTCGCTTGTCATCAGACATCTGATTTTCAAGCGCCCGAATGGCTCAAAGAGGAAGGCACCGAATGGACAAGGGCTATTTCCACCGTGTGCAACAACAATCGCCGACGATTTTCTGGGTCAATAACCCGACCCGTGAGGAGGCCGATCTGGCCATCGCCGCCGGCGCCGTGGGATGCACCTGCAATCCGTCGTACTGCCAAAAAATGCTGGATCACCCGACGGAGGGGCCCTATGCCCTATCCTTACTGGACCAGGTCCTGAAGGAAACCAGCACCGACAGCGAGGTGGAATCGCTGTTGCAGCGGCGCTTGGCCCTGCCGATCCTCGAGAAATTCCGCCCGCTCTACGAAAAGAATCCGCGGCGGGACGGATTCGTCAGCCTTCAGGGGGACCCGGTTCGCGAGGAGGATACGCAAGTCATCCTCAGCGAGGCGCATGCCAACAGCCCGGTGGCGCCCAATGTCTGCATCAAGGTGCCGGCCACAAAGGCGGGACTCAAGGCAATGGAAACGCTCTTTGCCGAGGACATTACCGTGAACGCCACCGAAATCATGAGCGTCGCGCAGGCCATCAGCCTTTGCGAGCTGTATGAAAAGGTGTCCCGGCAGACGGGCAAGCGTCCGGTGCTCTTCCTTTCGCATATAGCCGGCATCTACGACGACTATCTGACCGAGTACGTGGAGCGCGAGAAGGTGGATATCTCGCGCGACGCGCTCTGGCAGGCCGGCTTGGCCGTCGCCCGCAAGGTATACGCCATCATGCAGGAACGCGGGTGCAGCGCCATTTTCATCGGCGGCGGCGCGCGCGGTCTTCATCACTTCACTGAAATGGTGGGCGGTAATCTGGTGGTAACCATTAACTGGCAGGGCACCGCCGACAAGCTCATTGAGGAAGACCCGTCCGTCGTCTACCGCTTGTTCAATCCCGTGCCCCATCGCGTGATTGACGAGCTGTTGGAGAAACTACCCGATTTCCGTCAGGCCTATATGGAGGACGGTCTCTCGGTGGAAGAATACGGCGAGTTCGGCGGCGTCGAGCACTTCCGCCACATGTTCATCAAGAGCTGGAACCGCGTGCTGGAATTGGCGAAGCAGCGGCGACAGCAGGTGCAAACCGCAGCCGGTTGATTCAGCCGCGCTCACATGGACGCAAGCAGGTAGAGGGCCAGTGCCTGGAAGTTTGCGCACCAAAGTCCGCCCACTTGAGCATTTTCGAATCGAGGTCGCCATGGATATTACTCGCCGTACCCTGCTCCAAGCGATTCCCGCAGCCGCGCTTGCCGGAAAAGCCCGATTAGCCGGCAAGGCCCGTCCCAACATTCTGTTTATAAACACCGATCAACTATCGGCGTCGGCCATGGGCCTGAACGCCTATGTACGGACGCCGGCGCTGGATTCGCTGGCCGCGCGCGGGACAGTTTTCCGGAATTCCTTCGCGAGTTATCCGAGATGCAGTCCCTCGCGTGCGTGCTGGTTTACGGGCCGCGGAACGCACGCGACCGGTGTCCTCGACAACAGTCAGCCGATCGCCGACGGAATCCCGACGATGGGCTCGATTTTTTCGCACGCAGGTTACAACACCGTTTTCGGCGGCAAGTGGCACTTGCCCTCACTCGAAGGTGAAGTGCCAGGCTTCAAGCGGATCTACGGCTGTACGAAGCTCGGCAAGGACATGGATGCCCCCCTCGCCGACGCCTGCGTAAATTTCCTTCGGAGCAAACCGCGCGAGCCGTTTCTTCTCCATGCCGGCTTCACGAACCCGCACGACGTTTGTAAGTGGATCCGCGAAAACGCGGAGAACCGGACTCATCCGGAAGTGGACACCTATCCGCCCGCGCCCGCCAATATGGCGATCGCCCCGGATGAACCCGAGTACCTGCAGGTACACAGGAGAAACCAGATGCGAGGCGAGGGGTCGGAGACCGGCATTGCCGCTAAATGGCTGGCCGATCACTTCCGCTACTATCTGCATTGCTACTACCGAATGGTGGAGAGCGTGGATCGAGAGATCGGGCGCGTGCTCGCCGCACTTCATCAAACCGGTTTGGACAGCAATACCGTGGTCGTATTTACGGCCGACCACGGCGAAGGAATGGGCGCCCACTACTGGGTGGAGAAAGGCGCGTTCTGGGAACAGGTGATTCGTGTACCACTCATCATTTCGGCTCCGCGGGACGGCGGCCGCGGGGGCGTGCAAGCAGTTCCCGCCTGCGGATACGATTTGCTTGCCACCATGTGCGACTATGCCGGCTTTCCCGCCCCGGAAGGGAGCTGCGGAATCAGCCTGCGGCCTGCGGTTCAGGGGCAATCCATCGCTCGCCGGTATGTTGTTTCAGAGGTGTTCGCTAAGGGCCACGGCAGCCGCGACAATGAGGGTAGAATGGTGCGCACCGAAAGGTTCAAATACAACTGTTACAACAAGGGTGCCCGTCCCGAGCAGCTTTTCGACCTGCAACGAGATCCCGGCGAGATCTTCAATCTTGCCACTAGCGCCGAACATCGAGACATGCTGCGCGAACACCGCTTGATGCTGCAGGAATGGCTTAAGACCGCCAAGGACGATTTCCAGCCGGCCGTGGCCTTGAGCTAAGCGGCAGGTCGTGGGTCATCTTGCGAAATTCTTGAGAATGTGAGACGGCCTATGTACACAGCACAACTGAATCCAGAAAGAGGGACAAACCGCGATCTGCCGTACGGAACGCTGGAGGCCTTCCAGCCCTTCCTTGACCCATTTGAACCGCCACAAGGCTCCTTTGACGCCTCGACGTGGAAACACAGCTTTTCGCTGTACCTTTTCGCGCAGGACAAACTGGGCAGCCGTGGCTGCCTTGACATCGAACGGCGCCCGGCGCGCGACGGCTCTGTCTTTAACATCGATTCCAAGATTGTGCACCTGTTCGGCGGAATCGACTTGAAGGCGGAGATCGTATGTCGCGGCGACGAGTTGGCCACGTTGCGCTCCTGGCGGGCCGATTCGGTGCTGTTCGACGATGATGGCAAGGCGGTTTCCACCACCCGGGTGATTTCCACCGGCAGAGTGAGCGAAGCGGGCATTGAATGGACACACGCGGGGCGCAAGCGTTCGGCACGCGTGTCCGGGCCGGTGGTTGCGCCCTGGTCGCTGCTCGGCGCATTGCAGCGGCTGCCCGCCGGGGCTGGCGGCCCGTTCAAGTTCACTCTGCTGGACGATCTTGAGATGATCAAGCCGGCTCAGCGCATCATCGGGATCGGCCCACAAACCGCGAAGGTGGCCCGGGGGGCGAAACTGGCGCTGCGCTGCTGGGAACAAACCGGAAACGGAATCCTGCCCACCCATTACTGGCAAGACAGCCAGGGCCGCGTGCTGTTTTGGATTGCCGGACAACGCGCCTACCTGTATGACGCGGATGCCCGCCAGAAAATCCAGTCGATTGAGGCGGGCAGGAAGCGGAGGAACAAATGAGCGCGCAAAGCAAGCTTACCCGTCGCCAATTTGCCGGCACAGCGGCACTCGGCTCGCTGGCGTGGGGTGCTTCCCAGCTTAGCGGGGCGGCCGCTCCCACGCGGCCGAGCTTCCTGGTTGTGATTACCGACCAGTTGTCGATGGACGCGATCGCCGCGCACGGCTGCCCCGACGTTCGTACACCGAACATCGACCGCCTGGTGCACGCCGGCGTCTCCTTCCGGGAATCGTACTCAGCCAACCCGGTTTGCGGACCGGCGCGCAGCAGTATCTGGACCGGGCGAATGCCTTCGGAAACGGGCGTAAACACCAACGACTTTCCGATTCTTTCAACCGTTCCCAATATCGGCCAATGGTTGGGTGAGAACGGTTACGAAACGGTTTACGCCGGCAAATGGCACCTGCCGGACACGGTGTCCAAGTTGATCCCCGGTTTCACGGTTTTGCCCGGTGGGATGGGCGGGCAGGGACACCTGAGCGACGCGGCCGTTTCCTCCGCCTGCCAGGGCTGGCTGCATGCGCGCCGTCCAGGCTCACCGTTTCTGCTGATCGCCTCGCTGCTGCAACCGCACGACATCTGCGCCTGGATCTCCTCGCATAGCCGCGACGCGGAGTGGGAGCCGATGGCCAGGATCGAAGGTCCGCTGCCGGAGCTCCCCGTTAACTTCCGCTACGATCCTCGAGAGCCGAAAGGCGCCATCCTTCCCCGTCCCAAATGGTCGGAGCAGCAGTGGCGGTACTTTCGCTGGAGTTATTACCGGCACGTGGAGATGGTGGACGCAGAGATCGGCCGCATCCTCGATGCGCTGGAAGACGCGGGGCATGCCAAGAACACTGTCGTCGTCTTTACCGCCGACCACGGCGAGGGAAGCGGCCACCATCAACTCGTGCTCAAGAATTTCCTGTACGACGACGCGGCGAAGGTGCCACTCATCGTCTCCTGCCCGGGACGAATCCCCTCGGGCATCCAGGACACCGCTCATTTTGCTTCGGGCACCGATATCGCTCCCACCATTTTCGACTACGCCGGGGTTAAGTCTCCGCCGAACGTGGTCGGCCGGAGTCTGCGGCCGCTGCTGGAGGGCAAGCGCGTCGAGTGGCGCGATTTTGTGGCGGCCGAGGCGGCAAACGGAGGCCGCATGATCCGTACCGCCAATTACAAGTACATCGTGTATCCGAACGATCCGGTCGAGCAACTGTTCGACTGGAAGAAGGATCCCGGGGAGACGCGCAATGTGGCCGGGGAGTCGTCGTACGCCAGCGCGCTGCGGGACCACCGCGGGCTGTTGCAGGAATGGACGTCGCGGCTGATCGTGGCTCCTGCCGTTCCCGGGAAAAAAACCAAGAGTAAATCGGAAAGCTAGCAGATTCCCAGCGGCTCGCGATCGCGGTGGAACAGCACCGAGCCGCGTTTCCCGTGCAAGGCCAGCTTCCACGGGCCCAAGAGGCCACGCTGCTCATCGCAATCAGGGTTGATGACGCCGCTGCTCCGGCCGGACAAGCGCGACGGCCCAATTGAGGAGTTTCGCATGACAAAAGCCTCACGTCGAACTATTCTTAAGACCCTTCCTGTTGCGCTGCTTGCCGGCCGCCAACCTGCCGCCCAGGCGCAGCGGCCCACTTATCTTGTCGGTCCGACCAGGTCCGTACGCAACAAGGCGCCCAGCGGCTTGGTGGCTTTGTGGCCGGGGCCGCAATTGTTCGTCGACGATTACCTGGTTCTGAAGCAGGAGGGTCTGGCGAAAACCACCCATCATCCGCACCGGTTGCCTCACCCGGTCGTGGGCGGCAAGGAATTTGGCCCCTGGCAGACCTACATGACTGTCCTCCGCGATGCGGAAAGCAAGAAATTCCGCATGTGGTACAACGCCTGGGTGCCCAAGCCGGGCAGCAAGGGCGGCACCCATCTGGCCTACGCCGAATCAAAAGACGGCATCGAGTGGCAAGCGCCTTCATTGAAGATCATGGGCGACAACAACCATTTGATGCCGCTCCGCGACTACGGAGCGGCGGTGATCGACGAAGGGCCCGCATTTGCCGACAAACCGCGCCGGTTCAAACTGGGCTGGTATGATGAAACGCCTGGAAAGCGCGGTTTGGCGCTCGGATTCTCACCTGATGGCCTTCGCTGGACGCCTTACGAAAGGAACCCGGTTCTTCCGGGGGAACACCCCGAAGACGATTATCGCTTCACTCACGCCCTGGACGACAGCGTCGAAATTTTCTGGGATCCGCTGCGAGCGCGCTACGTCCTCTTCGCCAAAACGAAGGCCATTCCCGAGGACGGTTGGCAGCGCGTCAAAGCCGGTTGGGGACTCCGGCGCCTCGTCAGTTCCTCCGTCAGTCGCGATTTCACGCACTGGGAGTTGCCCTGGCGGATAATCACCCCGGAACCCCGGGATGAGGGTCTGCCGGAGTTCGTTGCCGCCGCACCCCCGATCTGCCGCGGCGGGTTGTTGATCGGCATGGCCAGAATTCTTCACGACGATTTTTCCGCCGATCCGGGCGGACCCGTTGCCGGTATTGGTTACTCAACGCTCCTCACCAGCCGCGACGGCGAGTCCTGGGAGCGGCACGACGACATTTTTTTCAACCGCAACCTCGAGCCAGACACATGGGATCACGCCATGAGCTGGGTGAGCTCTCAAGTGATAGCCGGCGATGAAACGTTCTGTTACTACGGCGGCTTCCGGCACGGTCACAAGGTGAACCCCGCTACCGAACGTCAGATCGGGATGGCCAGGTTGCGACGCGACGGCTACGTCTCGCGCGATGCCTTCGGACCCGACCCCGGCTGGCTTGTGACACCCCTGATGAAGTCCGAACGGTTTGTGGCCTTGACGGTAAACGCCGAGGCTTCACGGGGCGAAGTGCGCGTCCAGGTGCGCGATCACCGGCTGGAGGTCGTGCCCGGTTTCAGCTTCGCCGAATGCACGCCATTGCGCGGTGACGGAGTGCAGCAGCAAGTAAGGTGGTCAGGTGATGGAGACCCGCAGAGGCTGGAAGGAATGTGTTTACACCTCGAGTTCCGCGTGACCGATGCGCGGCTGTACGGGTTCGAGTTTGCATAGCATGCGGCATTGAGTACCCGTGCTTGAATGTTTCCCTCCGGAATGCCCGCTGACTTCGCGCTCGTTTGGAGACCTTCCCTTTAACGCCCAGGCGTCTCCGAAAGCCCGCGCTAAATGAATCGCAGGGGGCCACGGCAATGAATACCCGCGTTTCGCGATCACGCTTCATTTCAAAGCATGCCTGGGCTGTCGTGATTTTCATCGGTGTACTGTTTGCGGCGGCAGCAACATCCCAGCGGCGTTCCTCGGGCGTCCCGGTTCCCGATATGCAGAACCTTCAGTTGTTTCTGCTGATTGGACAATCAAACATGTCGGGCCGCGGCGTGATCGGTCCCGACGACCGCGAGGCGATTCCCCGCGTGTTTACCTTCAGTAAGGAGATGAAGTGGGTTCCCGCGATCGACCCGCTCCATTTCGACCGACCTAACGCAGGCGCCGGTCTAGGCCGGTCCTTCGCCAGGGTGTTGGCGAAGGAGAATCGATTTGTTTCCATCGGCCTGGTTCCGTGCGCGGTGGGCGGCACCCACTTGGCCCAATGGAAGCCCGGCGGCGAACTTTTCGAAGGTGCGGTTGCGCGCACGCGAGCAGCGATGAAATCCGGCAGGCTCCGTGCCATCCTTTGGCACCAGGGCGAAGCCGAAGCGCATGCCGAGGCCGATGCCCGGTCATACATCCAACGTTTTGGCGCGTTCCTTACAGCGCTGCGCGCGGACCTGGGCGTTTCCAACACACCGGTCCTCGTCGGGCAGTTGTGTCCGAGCATTTATCATCGCCCGGAGGGCCCGTCGAAATTTGCGCCGATCGTGGATGAACAGCTTGCGCTCTTGCCTCTGAATGTCGCGAATTGCGGCTTTGTTTCCTCGGCGGGGTTAAGAGACAAGGGGGACTCAGTCCATTTCGACACCCCCTCGCTTCACGAGTTCGGGCGCCGCTACGCGTATGCTTTCCTCGCTCTCGACCCTACATGGGTGTCATCGGGTGAGTAACCGCCGCGCTTCTGAAGACTCCCCACTGGTACTCAAGACCCGCTCCGTTTACGAGATGGCGAACTCCTTGGCGCGCCTCGAAGCGCAGGAGCCCGCATCCATCTTGAATGCAGCGTGGCCGATGCGCGGCTGTACGGTTTCGAATTCGCCCAGAAAAAGACACGGACAATGACGTGCTACGGCTAGCCGATGCTCGCGTAAAACGGCTGCGTGCTCGTTGCTGCCCGCAAGGTTGAAGTCTGCCTTTACCCAGCGCTATTGTCTTTCAGCGGCCTTCGAGCATTCCACCACCGCTGTTAACAACAGAATGGAAATTTCCTAAGTAACAAAGGCGTTCTACCAGGATTGCCGCGGCCGGCGCGCACACCCGGGCGAGCCACTTCCAAAATGGCGAAAGCACCGCTTCGTCAACATATCGAAGCATGACCAGCGACAAGACGAGATATATACCAGCATGCGCGTGGCCCGCGCGCCACAAATTGTGCCGCAGCGGATTGTCGGCATAGCTAGGCGAATTTCCCGCGAGAAGATTGAGAAGCGCCAAGCCTCCAAGCATCACAGTGGGATAAACCACAAGAAGGACTCCGGCCAGCATTCGCGATTCGCGTGACATGGTTTCCTCCGTTGCGATTCGTGCCGTGACGCCCTTGCACTGGTTGTGATGTTCTGTCGCGGGCCACAGTTGCCTGCGTGACGTAGCTGCCAGCTCCCAATCGGGGGATATGTTGTTGTCCCGGCAGGTTCTTCGTCCGGGCGTCGTCGGATTAGCCGCGGACGCGCCAGCACCGCATATTCCATGAGTGCCACGCCAACGTCTTCCGGCATGGGCATCAATCGTTCACGGCATGTCTTGCCCGCACGCACCAGAACGTGGCCGTTTCTCCAATCGATATCATCCACACAAAGTCGTGTTACCTCACCTGGGTGCAAGCCAAGGCGCGCTAGCAGCAGAAGCATCGCGCGGTCGCGCCGGGCTTTCGGGTTTGCCCCTTGGCATGACGCGAGCACCCGCTCTACTTCCTCGCTGGCGATGTGCCTGGGAAGCGTGGCGTGTCTCCATTGCCGAATCGAGGGAATCGCTCCCTCAAAACCGCCGGGAAGTTCTCCCTTCTGCACGAGAAATCGAAGGAGCACCTGCACGCCTTGCATGGGACCTTTACGCG
>Ga0315273_10000200_pt1 | contig 56610 bp, 35 predicted proteins | sample YL17G02_0_MG_FD_205753 | JGI IMG/M metagenome (GOLD analysis project Ga0315273, IMG submission 205753) | Sediment microbial communities from Yellowstone Lake, YNP, Wyoming, USA - YL17G02_0 | ecosystem: Environmental > Aquatic > Freshwater > Lake > Sediment | place: USA: Wyoming | collected... | reverse complement strand
CGACCCGGCTCGCGGCGGCGACGCGGCCGGCGAGCCGCGCAGCGGCTGGGGCGGCCTTGAATTCAGCGGCTGACGCGGGCTGTGCCCCGCGTGGCGGCGGGCGTGGCGCCCCACCTTATTTTTCTCCGTGCAACCCCGTCCCCCTCTCTTCCTCCTTCTCCGCCTCTCGTCCACGCCACGCCACGGTCACACAAGCGCGCACGAACACGTCCGAATACGGGGCGCCGGCTCGCCGGCCCGGGCGGCTCGGGCCGCCTCGGGGCGGCCCGCGCGCGCCGCGCCGTCTCCCCTCCTCACGCACCCCCCCCCCGGTTCGCGTCGGTCACCGCGTCCTTCCCCTGCCTGGAGTCGATGATGATGGCGCTCCCCCCTCCCCACTGCTCACGGGCACGCCGCGTCGGGCGTCGCCACCGCGACACGCTTCGCCGACACTTCGTCCGCCCCCCCCCCTTCCGGCGCCAGCCGTTTGCCCGACGTCGGGGTCGACGGGAACACCGTCGGCGCGCGCGCGTGCGAGACCGGGGGCGAGCCCGCGCCGCCCGACGCGGCGGTGAGCGCGGCTTCCGCCGCGTCGGCCGCCGCCTCGGCCGACCGCAGCGCGGCCGCGAGCGCGGCGCCCACGTCGGAGCCCGCGGGGAGGGCGGCGGCGGCGTCGGCGGCGGCGGAGCGCAAGGCGGCGAGGCCGGACGCGGCGGCCAGGGCGCCGGTCGTCGCGCCGTCGGCGCGCGCCTCGGCCGCCGCCTTGGCCGCAGCAAGCAACCCCACCTCGACCCGCAGACCGTCGGCCGTCGCGCGCGCGTCGGCGGCGACGGCGCGCGCGGCGGCGGCGGCGCGGGTGGCGGCGAGGGCGCGCGAAGCGGCGTCGGCGAGCCCGCCTTCGGCGCGCGCCGCGCGCGCGGTCGCCGCCGCGGCCGACGCGCGCGACCGCGCGAGCGCGGTCAGGTCGCCCGATGACGCCTGCCGCTCGGGCGCGGCCGCGGCGGCGCGCGGCGTCGACGCGGCGTCGTCGTCGTCGCCGTCGAGGGGGGGGCGCACGTCGACCGGGCCCCCGGTCGGCGGCCGCCGCGGCGGCTCGTCCGTGGCGGCGGCGACGAGCAGGGCGTCAAAAAGGTCGGAGCCGGCGGCCGACTTGGCGGGCGCGGGGCCGCCCGCGTCGGGCGGCGAGCGCGGGGGGGCGGCGCGCGGCGCGCGCGGGCGGTCGCGGGAACGCGAGCGGGCGACGGCGCCGCCCGCGGCGCGCGCGACGGGCGCGAACGCCCCAGCACCGCCCGCGGCAGCCGCCGCCGCGGCCGCGGCCGCGAGCGCCGCCGCCGGCGGCCCGCCCCCCCCGGGCCGGCACGCGCACGCGCTCCCCGGCGCGGCCGCGAGCGCGTCCGTCGCCCCGCTCTTGGCGTCGATGATCTCGACGTCCACGAGGCAGGGGCAGAGGCCCAGGTGGGCGAGGTCGGCGCGGACGACCGTCGCCATGTACTGGTCGTCCGCGCCGTACCGGTTGCGGTCCAGCGAGCTCGTGTACGCCACCCCGCCGTCGTCCAGCACGGCGTGTCGGCGCCCGTCGTCGGCCGCGCGCGCGCCGGCGGCGGCGGCGGGGGGCGCCTCGAGCACTTTGGTCGCGCGCGGCGCGCGCGCGAGCGTCGCCAGGATCGACCCCGCCCCGCGCGTGCGCGCGCGCTCGGCGTCGGCGAGGACCTCCAAAATCTGAAAGAGGGGGCGCGGGGGCGTGGGGCGGGTTGCGCGGGCGGCCGGAGCAACGGCGCGCGCGCGCGCGCCGCCCCCCCCCCCCCCGCCGCTCGCCTGGAGGAACGCCGAGGTGACCGACGCGCACGCCTGCGTCTCCACCGGCAGGTCCAGGGCCGCCACGACGGCCGCCTCGTAGTGGCCCCAGCGGAAGTGCGCTTTGTAGCTGGAGGAGAGGGAGGGCCGCGCGTCGGCGCCGGCGCCGGCGGCAGCGCCGCGCGCGCGCGGCCCCGACACGCGCATTGCGCCCCTTCCCGCGCCCAAACCCCCCTCCCCCACCCCCACTCACAGCAGCTGGTTGTTGGTGGGCCGCGTGCGGGCCGCCCGGGACGCGGGCGCGCCCGCGGGCGCCGAGTCGGAGAGCGACGCGTACGACGCCGACCGCGGCGGCGGCGCCCGGGACGGGCGCTGGGGGCGGGCGTGCCCGGGTGCCGGGGTCACGTCGGACGCCGAGTCGGGGCGGGAGAGGGGGGCTGGGGGGTGGGGAGGGCGTCGGCGATCGAGGGGGCAGCCCCGCCGCGGCGCGGCGGTCTAGCGGGGCGGCGGGGCGGGGGCCCGGGGCGCGGCGCCGCCCCCAGCGGGCGCAGCAGCGTCGCTCGAAACCGCGGCGCCCCCCTCCTCGCGCCCGCCGGCTCACCCGAGGGCGGCCGCGCGCCGCGGTCGAACGCCGCGGCCGGCGTGCGGTCGTCGAACGCCGCCGGCCCGTCGTCCAGCGACGCGCGCGCAGGGCGCGACTTGCGGCCGGAGCCGCCGCCGGAGCCGCCAAAGGACGAGTCGGACGGCGAGCGCGGGAGCGGCGCGGGCGCCGCTGGCGGCGCCTGCATTGCGAGACCGCCGGCGCCGGGGCCGGAGTACACGGGGCGGCCGGGCGCGGCGAGGTGGGCGGGAATCGTGGAGGGAGGGGGGGGGGGTGTGAGGAGGGGGGGGGCGGCGCCGGCGGCGGCGGGCGCGGCGGGCGCTCCCTCTGTCTTGGGTCGATCTTCTTCACTGCACGCCCCCCCCTGCCGCGCCTCACCCGCGGCGCAGGCGCACGCGCAGCCCGGTCGCCCGCCCCGGCGGCGGCCCGCTGTCCGAGCCCGAGTCGGGGGACCGCCGCCGCGGCGCGGCGCGGCGGCGGCCGCCGCCGCGCGCGGACGGCGGCCCGCCCGACTCGCTCCCGCCCTCGCTCCCGTCGCTCCCGCCGCCCGCGTCGCTCTCGCTTTTGACCGAGGTCGCCGGAGCGCCGGCGGCGGCCGCCCCGCCGCCGCCCGCGTCCCCCGGCAACCCCAGCGCCGCCACCAACTCGTCGCGCAGCGCGGCGCCGTCGGCCGCGATGGACGATGCGGGGCCGTTGAAGGCGGCGGCGTTGGCGGCGATGAGGGCGAAGTCGGCGGCGAGCGACGCGGGGGACCGATAAAAGCGCGCGCCGAGGCGCGCGCGCACGTCGGCCAGGGAGAGCGGCAGCGGGACCAGCGTGTTGTACGCGACAGAGCCGCCGCCCTCTGTGGGATACTTTTGGGAGGGCGGCGGCGTGTCCGCAAAAACCGCCCACCGCGGCGTCGCCGCCGCGCGCTCGACCGCGGCGAGCGCGGCCGCCGCCAGCCCGTCGTCCAGCATCGGCAGCTCGTCCCGCGCCGTGTCCAGCGTCGCGCCCGGCGCAAACACGTCCCAGGGAGAGGCGCGCGAGTCGGCCCAGCCGGCGCCGCCGCGCGACGACCCGCCGCCGGCCGACGCGGCGCCGCCCCAGGAGACCGCGTACCGCTCCCACAGCGCGTCGTCGATCCAGACAGATGGAGGAGGGTCGTAGGCCGGGCCCGCTGGCGCGGCTGCGACGCGCGCACTCCACCAGCCGCCGTCGCCGTCGGGGGCCGAAGGGTCGGCCCAGTGGACCGCCACCGCGTCGCCCGCCACCCACGCCCGCGCCACGCCGGTGTCGAAGCGGGCACGGTGCACGACGAGGTCAGCGACCGCCGCCGACGGCGGCGGCAGCGGCAGGGTGAGGGAGCCGCCCGCCGCGAGCGAAATGGTGGCCACCGCCAGCGTGGCGCGCGACCCATCGCCCGCGATCGCGTACTCGACGCGGGTCACGGTGCCGGGTTCGGCGGGGCGGAGAGAAGGCGGCAGGTCAAAGGCGGGGGAGCGCGGGTCGGCTTGCCACGCGCGCGCGCCGCGCGTTAGCACCACCACGGCATCCCCCGCCTGCGGCGCGTGCACGCCGGGCAGGGTGGAGGTGGTCGTGAGCCAGGCGTAGGCGCGGGCGGGGCGGGGCGGCGGGTGGCCGGGCGCGGCGCGGCGGCCGCGGCGGCCGCCCGCGCGCTCGCTGCCAGACGCGTCGCTGCCCGCGCCGCGCGGCGTGCTCTCCCCGCTCTCCTCCTCGCTGCTGGAGGACGAAGATGGCCCGCCGCCCGACCCCCGGGCCAGCCGGCGGGTCGCGGCCGCGGCGGCCGCGCGGCGCGCGCGCTTGGGCGGCGACGGCCGCCCGCGCGCGCGCTCGGCCGCCCGCTTGGCCGCGCGCCCCCCCCGCGTCGGCGACGCCCCACCCCGCAACCGCCCCGTGTACGCGCCCCGGCCGCGGCGCGGCCGGTCGGAATCCGAGTCGGAGTCGGACGACGCCGCCGCCGGCGGCGACGGCGACGCGTCGGACGACGACGCGTCGTCGCGCGCCGCCGCGCCCGCGTCCTCCTCCCGCGGCTCAAAGTCGGCGTCGGCCGCGTCATCTTCGTTGCCGCGGTAGCGGGGCAGGCGTGGCGGGGGCGGTGGTGGGGCGGAGGCGCGCGCGCCGCCGCCGCCGCCGCCGACGCCCTCGTCGCCCGCGTCCGCCACCGCCGCCGCCGCCATGCGCGCCTCCGCCCGCTGCACCGCAGCATTCACGGCGACCTCGTCCCCCCCCGCCTCGGTCGCCGCCCACGCGGCGGCAGCCAGCGTCGGCGGCGCGACGCCCGCCGCGCGCGGCAGCGCGCCGGGAGGCGGCGCCGGGGCGCCCTCGGCCTCGGCCCGGGCGATGCGGAGCGGGAGAGAGGTCAAGCGGCGGTGTCGGAAGGCGGTTTGGTAGGATTCGGGGTAGGGGGCGCCGAGGTAGTCGACCAGCGAGTCGCCGGCGACCAGCCCGTGCGGCGCGACCCCCGCCTCCCCGTCCACCACGCCGCCGCCGCCGTCCGGGAGGAGCGGCGCGTAGTCGTGCGCGGTGAACTGGTCGTAGCGGGCCCGGGCCAGGGCGGGGGCGGGCGGCGCGGAGTCGTAGAGGTGGAGCTGGCCGCCGACGTCCGACAGGGCAAAGCCCGCCCCGCCCCCGACCCACCGCCCGTCCACCACCTGCACCGCGTCCGGCCACGGCCTCGCCCCGTTGGGCGCGGTGTCCCGCGTGGAAAAGGCGGCGAGGGGGGAGGCGGCGGGAGGGGTGGGCACGCCCCGCACCGGCGGCCCGACGCGCCACACCGCGGCGCGCCCGTCGTAGCCCGCGGTGAGGGCGAGCCAGGGGTCGGTCGGGTGGGGTTCCAGGACGTGCACGGGGGCGTCGTGGCCGTGCAGGCGGGCGAGGAGGGCGCCGGTGCGAGGGTCCCACGCGCGCACCGACGCGTCGCCGAGCGCGGCCAGCAGCGCCCTGTCGCCCGCCGCCCACGCCACCTGACGCACGACGCGCGGCGGTGGGTCGCGGCGCCGGCGGCGCGCGTCGCGCGCGGCGGCGGCGTCTTCCGCGGGGTCGGTCGTCAGGGTCAGCGCGCACGCCCACGCGCCGCCGCCGCGCCGACGGCGCCACACGCGGGCGCAGCCGTCTTTTCCGCCGGTCGCGATGGCGTCGCCCGCGCGCGAGAAGCGGAGCAGGGGGACCGCGCCGGCGTGGCCGGCGAGCACGCCCGCGGGAGCGGGCGCGGGCGCGGTCGCGGGGAGCAGGGGCGGCGGCCCGGCGCGCGCGGGGGCGAGGCTTCCGTCGGCAGAGGCGCGCGGGAGGCGGGCGGAGGCGGACGCGTCGACGCGCGCCGCGCCCAGCTCCCAGCTCCACGCGTACGCGCGCCCGTCGGCCGCCCCGGCCGCGATGGTGGACCCGTCGGGCGACCAGGCGACGACAAGGAGGGCGGAAGGGCCGGAAGGCGGCGGCGGCGCGCTCCTGTCCTCGGGCGACGCCGACCGTGACCGCGACGCCGCCTCGCCGCGCGCCGCGCGCGCTTCGGCCGCGCGAACCGATTCTTCGACCGCTTCCGCCTCCATCTGAGCCGCCAGCGCGAGCGCGGTGCGGGTGGGCATCCGGTCGGCCGCCGCACGCGCGTCGAGCGCGGCGCGCGCGGCGGCGGCGGCGGCGCCGTCGCCGCGGCGCGTGCGAGGCGGGGGCGGGACGGGGTGGTAGACGCCCAGGCCGCGGTCCCGGCTGCGGTCGCGCGTGGCGGGCGGTGGGGGGGGGGCGGCGGCGGCGGCGCTCGGACCGCCGACGCCGCCACCCCCTCCACTCTGCGGCTCCAGCCGCGCCACCAGCGCGCCCGGCGCGCGCGCGTCCCACACGCACACCGTTCCGTCGGCGCCCGACGAGAGGAGCAAGAACGGGGCGTCGGGGCGGGGGCAGGGGGCGAGGAGGGTGGCCGTGCCAGCGTGGCCGCGCAGCACGGCGACAGGGGCGCCGGGGGGCCACCCGTCGGCGCTCCACACGCGCACCGTGCCGTCGCAGGAGGCAGAGGCGTAGTAGGCACCGTCGGCCGCGACCGCCACGTCGGTCACTTCGGCGCTGTGGCCGCGGCACGGCGCGAGGAGCGTCGCGGTGCGCGCACACCAAATCTTCACGAGCGCGTCGTCCGACCCTGTGACCACCCTCCCCGCGTCGTCGTCCACCGCGATGCAGTAGACGGCGGCCCGGTGGCCGCGCACGGTGGCGGCGTGGCGCAGGGAGGAGGCGGCGCGGGACGGAGGGGCGAGGGTCGCGTGCGCGCGCGCGGCGGCGGCCGCGCCGGTGGCGCGCAGGGACACGAGGCGGGGCATGGGAGGCCAGCGTGCGGGGAGAGAGGGTGGCGGGGCGCGTTTGGACGAGGGAGGGCGCGCGGGCGCCTGCGCCCCGGCCTCGGCCTCGAGCGCGGCGCGCAGCGCCGCCCCGCCCCCCGCCGCCAGCGACGTCGCTCCCGCCAGCGCCGGCACGCCCGCTGACCGCGCGGTGGCCAGCGCGCGGGAGGCGAGGTGGCGGAGGGCGTCGGACGGGAGCGCGGCGACAGCCGCGTCGAGCGCGCGGCGTGAGAGCGGCCGGTCCGTCCCGTCGACCGCCACCCGCGAGGGCAGGACGTTGGCGTTGCGGGCCGCTTCCTCCACCGCGTCCACCGCTCCTCCCATGCCCGAGGCGCGGAGAAACGCGAGGACGAGCAAAACGAGGTCGCCCGTCGGCGGCGTGGGGGCCATGGGGGGACCGGACGCCACCACATCCATCACCGCGCCTTCCTCCACATCGTCGCGGTCCACGGAGGACAGCACGACGGGCGAGGGCGGCGCGGAGCGCGGCGCGGGCGGCGGCATCGCGCGCGCGGGGGCTTGGGGTGAGGGGTGGTGGAGGCGTGCAGGCGCTCACGGAAGGCAGGCCGTCACGCCATGGCGGTGGGGTGGGGCGGGCGCCGGAGAGAGGGGCGGGAGTGGCGCGGCGAGCGACGCGCGCGCTCCTCCTTCACACGCACGCACCGTCCTGTGCCAGTGCCTTGCCCGCCTCCCTGAACCGTAGCACATCCCCCGGCTGCGCCACGCCGGCCACGACGGCGGCGACGACGGTCATTAGAGGAAAGTCGGCCCTCCACCCGCGCGCTTCAAGCACGGCGTCCACTTCCGCCGCGGTGAGCGCGCCCTGCAACTTTTGGCCGCGCAGGAGTTCGGCCTCCAGGGCTTCAAACGTGGTCGGGCGGCCGGCAGCGTGCCGCGCGGCGAACTCCGCGCCGACGAGCGCGTTCCTGCCGCCGGCACAGGTCGCCACCAGGTCCGCCACGCCCGCCGCCTCCAGCAACGTATCCCTCCGGGCCGAAGGGTAGAGCCTCGTGGCCAGGGCCGCCATCTCCGCGAGCCCCGCCCGCAGCAGGGTCGCGCGCGCGTTGTCGGCCGCGCCCGCGCCCGCGGCCAGGCCGACGCCGAGGGCGACCACGTTCTTCAGGGTGCCCGCGCACTCGACGCCGGCCCGGTCTATGGAGGGAGAGGGAGGGAGGGGGAGGTCAACGCGAGCGCAGGCGCGCGCCCCAGACGCCACCTCCCCTTCCTTGTCCCCACCTGGCACCAAATCCACGTGAAAGCTGGGCGTCTGAAACAGCCGCCGCCACACGGCCGCCGCGCGCACGTCGCCCTCGTAACCGAGCGACGCTTCCGCGAGGCCGCCCGCCGCGACCTCTGCAGCGATGTTCGGCCCCGACAGCACGGCCACGCTCGCCACGCCCGGCACACGTGCGATGAGTTCGGACACGAGCTGCGGGCCGGCGGGCGTGACGCGCATGCCCTTGACAAGGGACAGCGCTGCGACGCCGCCTGGCTTGAGCGCGCCGGCCAGGGACGCCGCGATGCCGCCCACAAACTGATGCGGCGCGCAAATGACGAGCATGTCGGCGTCGGCGACGGCGGCGGCCAGGTCGCGGACGGCGGTCACGTTTGGGCCTAAAGGCACCCCGGGCAAATACTTTTCGTTGACCCCGTCCTCGTTGATCGCGTCCACGATCGACCGCCCGTCGGCCAACGTCTCGTCGTGCACCCAGACAGGCACCGCGGGCTCAAAGTCGGCGCACGCGGGCGTGCGCAGGTTTCGCGCCAGGAGGCTCGTCGCGGCGCACGCCCACGCGCCGGAGCCGATGACAGCCACGCGCCGTTTGGGGAGGGCGGCGGCGAGGGTGGAACAATCGGCGCCGGCGGGCCAGTCGCCGGAGGACGGGGCAGCGACGCGGATTGTATAAGACGCCTCGGCGGGCGCCTCCCCCTTCGTTACCGCAACCAGGGTGCCGTACGGGGACCGCAGGCGTGCCGCTGTGGCGGCGGCGTCCAAGCCTGCGGCGGCGGGGGGCAGGCCGAGCGCCGCGGCGACCGCCGTGTTTGCGCCCGCGAGGGTCACCTCCACGCCCCGCGCCCGCAAGGCTGCCACCAGGGACGATGCAGCTGGATCGTCCGCCACCGCTGCCGCATCCAGGATGACGGCATCCGCTCGCATCCAGAGCAGGCACGCCGCCGAAGACGGCGGAGGCGGCGGCGGCGAGGCCGACGCTGCGGCTCGCGGCGCGACCGCGTGGCGATGCGGGCGGGGTGGGTTTCGCAGCCAGGAGCCAGGCCGCCGGGCCAGGCGCCAAGCAGTGGCGGCCATGGTCGCCGCCTGGCGCGAGCCAGAGGGAGAGGGATGTCGTTGTGCGCAGTGATGGCGAGCCATCGCGGCACTCGACGGTGCACCGCTGTCGCCAACCATGCGCCGGGCCGCGCAGGCGCAGACGGCCCGCCTGGCCCGCATCGCCCGAGCCGCTGCTGGGGCCTCGACCGCGTCCGGCGACGCGGCGGGCGCGCGGTGCGAGCCGCGCCGCGTCGGCGCGGCCGCCGCAGCAGCAGCAGCTGCAGCAGGCGTCTCCCTCCCCATCTTCTGGTCCCTGGCGGAAGCGGGAGACGATGACGTATCCCGCGCGCGCGCCGCAGTCGCTGCAGCGTGGGAGGCGGTGGACGAAGAAGCGCACCGCGACGAGGCCGCGCTCCCCGCCGCCTGGCTCGCCCCGCCCACGCCGCCCGTGGTCACGGTGGACGGCGACCGCATCGTCACGGTCGAGTTCAGGCTGCGCCCGGGCGCGGACGGCGCGTCGGTCTTGGACGCGCTCGCGCGCACGCTCCCCCCACCCCTCCGCGCCTCGCCCGCGCCCGGCGGCGGCTTCAGGCTGGCGTCCGAGTCGGGAGTAGCCGCCGGCATTGCCGCCGTCGTCGCGCCCGACGGGCGTGTCACGCTGCGCGCCCACGCGTCGGCGCTCGCCGCGCCGGGCGGCGCGGCGCCCGTCGAGGCGGGTCTGCGCGCCGCGACGTGCGTCGTGAAATCGACGGTCGACGGCGGCACCAAGACGCGGGCGTGGTCGTGGAGCGGGAGCGTCGGGGGCGGCGACCCGGCGCCGCTCGACCCCGCGGCTCTGCTGCTCTCGGCGGCCGACGAAATCCTAGGCCGCGCGCTGGACGGCGCGGCGACGCCGTCCAGGGGCGGCATCGGGCTCGACCCGCGGCCGCCGCCGGCGCAGGCGCCGCGGCCGCGCGCGCGGTCGCCCGCCGACGCGGCTGCCGAGACGCTGCGCGCCGTCGGCTGCACCGTCACGCCCCCACCATCACCCGCACTCGCCGACCCTTGGGCCCGCACCGCGGGCTACGCCCCCCAAAAGGAGGCCGTCCGCCTCGCCCTCCTCCCGCTCACGCACGCCGACGTCTGCCGCCGCGTGTCCGACGCCGCGCGCTCCCCCGCCGTGCGCGCGGGCGCTGCGGGGCCGCCGCCGCCGCGCGCCATCCTGTTTGACGGGCCGCCGGGGTGTGGGAAGACGGCGACGGCGGCGGCCGCGGCGGCGGTCGCGGGGGCGACGCTCGTCTACGTCCCGGTCGAGGCGATCGCGTCCAAATGGTATGGAGAAGCCGAGCAGCGACTGGCGTCGGTGTTTGAGGCCGCGCACGCGCTGGCCGATGGAGGAGAGAGCGACGGTGCCCTCGGCGCCAGCCGCGCCCCCGCCCCGGCCGACGCCGGCAGCCGCAGCGCCAGCCCCCCCGGCGTCGTCGTCTTCATCGATGAAGTCGACTCGCTCGCCACCGCGCGTTCGGGCGACATGCACGAAGCGACGCGTCGATGCCTCGGCGTGTTGCTGCGCTCGCTCGACGGCTTTGCCACCCAGGCCGCCGCGGCCGGCGGCCGGGGCCGCGTCACCGCGATTCTGGCGACCAACCGCCCCGGCGACGTCGACGCGGCGCTCGCGTCGCGCTGCGCGGCGCGCGTCCACTTCCCGCTGCCGGACGCCGACGCCAGGGCGGGCATCGTGCGCCTGTACGCGTCCCACTTGAGCGAGCGAGACGTTGCCCGCCTGGCCGACGCGGCGGCCGGCCTCTCGGGCCGCGACCTGCGCGACGCGGCGGAAGCCGCCGAGCGCTCCTGGGCGTCGGCCGTCGTCGCGGGGCGCGCGTCCCCGGGCACGCCGCCGCCGGCGGGCGTGTACGCGGACGCGGTGCGCGAGCGTGCATTGGCGCGCGTCGCGTGAGGAGAGAGGCACAGACGAGGGTGGTTGCGCGGTGTGTCAGTCTAGCCTATTGCTGTGCCCTCTCCTCCGCCCTCCCCCTTCATCAAAATCGCACTGGCGACCCCGTGGCCGCCACCGCGGCGCGCGCGGCGGCAATCGTCTCGGCCTGCGCGCGCAGGCCGGCCTTCAGATCCGCGACATCCGCCTCGAGTTCGGCCAGCCGCTCCTCGCGCTCGCCGAGCAGCTCCAGCGCGGTGCCCAGGCGGGCGGCGGCGTGGGCCGCGTCGGCGGCGCGCCGGTCGGCGGCCGCGGCGGCGGCGGCGGCGGCCGCGGTCGCGGTCGCCGACGCGACGCACTCGTCCGCGAGGCGGGCGACGGTCGCTTCCAGGTCCGCCACGTGGGCCGAGGAGACGTTGCCGGTGCCGAGCGTGGGGAGGGGAGGGGGCGGCGCCGGTGCGGCCAGCGCTGCCGCGGGCGCAGCCGCCGCGCGCGCTTCGGCCGCCGCCGCGCGCGCCGCCGCCGCGGCCGCGCAGTCCTCGGCCGCCTCTACGGCCGCCCGCAGGCGCGCGTTATCGGCTTCCAGGGTCTTGACCGCGTCCGCGCGAGCGGCAGCGATCGCTTCGGCGGCGGCGGCGCGGTCGGCCGCGTCGTCGCGCGCGCGCGCGGCGGCGGCTTCGGAGCGCGCCGCCGCCGCAACAGCCGCCCCGCCCTCGTCCGCGCGCGCCCTCGCCGCGTCGGCTGCCTCGCGCGCTGCGTCCAGGGCGGCCTGCGCGGCGACCGCGCGGGACGCCGACGCCGACGCCCTCCTCTCGGCGTCGCGCTCGCGCTCTCCCGCCGCCGCCGCCGCCGCCACCGCGTCGGCCAGCCGCGCCGAAAGCCCCGCCTCAGCCGCGCGCCAGGCGGCGGCCGACGCGGTGGCCGCTGCGCGCTCGGCGTCGAGCTGGCGGGCGAGGGGCGCGGCCGCGTCGGCGGCGCGCAGGGCGAGGTCGTCGCGCGACGCCTCGGCCGCCGCCGCCGCGCGCGCGGCGGCCGCCGCGTCGCGCCGCAGCGCGTCTTCCCGAGCGTCGGCCGCGGCGGTGGCGCGGTCCAGGGAGAGGCGCGCTTCTTCGGCGGCGGCCGCCGCGGCGGACGCGCGCGCTTCGGCGTCGCGCAAGCGCGCGCGCAGGGACACGACTTCCCCGGCCGCCTCGCGCGCGCCCTCACCGCCCGCGGTGGCGGCCGCAGCCGCGGCGGCGGCCTCTTTTTCGGCCGACGCCGCCTTTGCGCGCGCGGTCGCCGCCGCCGCTTCCGCTGCCTCGGCGCGCTCGCGCTGCGCCCCAGCCTCGGTCGCGGCCTCCCCTTTTTCCAGCAGCAGCTCCTGGATGCGCGCCTTGAGCGCGCGGGCCGCTGCCTCCATGGAGGCCTGTTTGCGCGAGAGCGCCGCGCCCTCGGCCATCACGGCGTCGACCTCAGACGCCTTGGCCGCAGCCGTGGCCCGGGCGGCGTCGAGCGCGGCGCGCGTGGTGGCCAGCTCCTTTTTCAGCTCTTTGCTGGAGGGTCCGGGAGGAGGGGCCGGTGCGGGCGCCGCGAGGGGCGGGACCGCTTTCGCGGGCGACGCCGCCGCCGCCGCCCCGTCGCCCGACACGCGCACTGCGCCCAAAGACCGCCCGCGGCCTTTGCCCCGGGTGGAGGCGGGCCTCTCAGCGACAGCCGGCGCTTCTTCCTCGTCCTCGGCCGGCGGTTGGGCAGACTCGCCCCCTCCCCCGTCGCTCACGGTCGCCGGGATCGACACCGGCAGCGTCACCGCATCCAGCGCATCCCCTTCCGCCGCCTGCTTGAGCGACGACTCGATCGACGCCTCGACGTCCGCCTTGAGCCGGCCTGCGGCGTCGACGGCGCCGGCGGCGAGGTCGCCCAGGGAGGCCAGGCCCTTGCTGAGGTCGAAACCGGACGCGGCCGACCACATCGCAGAGTGACCGTCCTCGCGCGCGCCGCGCCGTCGCCGCCACTCCCGCGGCGATGGCCCCGTCCCCATTCTCGGGCGAGCACGTCCTCATCACCGGCGGCTCGTCCGGCCTGGGCGCGGCGTTGGCGGAAGAATTCGTGCGCGGGAATGCCAACGTCACCCTCGTCGCGCGCTCGCGCGCGCGCCTGGACGCCGAGGCGGCCCGTCTGCGGTCCATCGACGTCCGGAGGTCGGGCGTGGTCGACCCCTGGGTCGTCGTCCGGGCGGCGGACGTGACGGTCCCCGGCGAGTTTGACGCCGCGCTAAAGTCGGTGGAGGACGAGCAGGGGCCGGTCGACATCCTGATCTGCAACGCGGGCGCGTCCACGCCAGGCGCGGGAGAGGGGTTGGGAGGGAGGAGGCGTGGAAAGAGGCGCGACTCCTTATTTCGACCCCCCACGTCTCCTTTTCGCCCCCGCCCCAGGCCGCTTCCTGGACCAGGACATCGCCACCCACGAGGCCACCATGGCGCTCAACTACTTCGGAGCCCTGCGCGCCGCGCGCGCCGTGCTGCCGGGCATGGCGCGGCGGCGGAGCGGGACGGTCGTGTTTGTCGCGTCGGCCGCCGCTATCTGCGGCTTTGCCGGGTTCTCCACGTACGCCCCCTCGAAGTACGCGCTCCGAGGCCTGGCCGACTGCCTGCGCAACGAGCTGCTCGGGACGGGCGTGCGGGTCGCGGTCGCGTACCCCCCGGACACCGACACGCCCGGCTACGCGCGCGAGCAGGCGACCAAGCCGCCCGCGTGCCACGCCGCGTCCAGGGCGGCGGGCGACGTGCTGTACGGGGCGGACGCGGTGGCCAAGAGGATCGTGCGGGACCTGGCGCGGCCGCGGTGCTACCATTTGGGGTCGCCCGATTTTGGGCAGAACCTCCTGGTCGCTGCGACGGCCGGCCTCTCTCCACACCCCCTGCACCCCGTGCTCGAATTCTTGCTGGCCCCGTTTCTGGCGGTCGCGATGCGCGTTTTTGGGGGGGTGGTCGACCGGGCGGCGCGGCGGGCGAATGAAGAGGCGCGGCGGGAGGGCGCCGCGTGAATCGCGCACGTCTCGGGTTACCCCGTGCCCCCTCCTCGTCCTCCCCCTTCCTCCCGCGCCAACCGGTCCAGTTCCGCAAACACGGCCGCCTGCCCTTCACTCGGTGCATCGAGCGCAAACCTCAGCACCGGCACGCGGCGCGCGCCGAGCGCGCGCGCGACCGCCACGCGCAGACGCCCCGCGCCGCCGCTCAACGCCGCCTCCACGTCCCGCTCCCGCCCGGGTGCGCACTCGTACGCGACGTGCACGGTGGCGCCGTCGGGCGACGCGCGCGCGGCGGCGGGCGCGAAGCCGCCGGCCGAGACGAGGCGCGCGTGCAGGCCCGGGGCGAGGCCGGCCGCGCCGGGGTTGGCCAGCACGGCGCGCAGGGCGGCCAGGGTGCGGGCGCCGGCCTTGGCCTGGTGGCGGGTGGGGGGCCAAAGAGTCGCGGCGGCGGTGAGGCCGTCGGCGGCGGGGTCGGTCGTTGGGGGGCGGCGGTGTCCGGATGCGAAGCCGCGAGTGTGAAGAACGACCCTGGAGGAGCAGCCAGCCGCGGCGCCGCCCGCGCGGCGCGCGGCGGCGGCGAGCATGGGGGCGGCCGCGCTAGCGGCGGCCAAGCGACGCCCACGCGACGCGACCCGCACTAACGACGCGGGGTGGTCGGCGGCGCCGGCCCTTGGGCGGGCACACCCGACTAGTGACGCTGCACCCGCCCCGCCGGCCGCCAGCGCCACCCCGCGCACGCACCCCCACTCCCGCCGGCCCCCAGCGCCTCGAACCCCCCCCTCTTCCCGCATGCCCACCACCTCTTCTTGATCCTCATGACAGGCGGCTCACCGCTCGCGTGGGCCGCGAGCGCGGCCGCGGCGGCCGCCTCGCTTGTCGCAGCGGTCCGCCATCCGCCGCGCCGCGACCCGCCCGCCGACGCTGAGCCCGCGCCGGTGGGATTGCATGATCTGCGGGTCACCTCGGGCCGCGGCGGCGGGCGGTCGACCCCCTTGCCGCCGCCGTCGCCCAAGCTCGGCGGAGCTGGCGACATTGCGTGCGTCGCGGCGTCGTCCGCCGACCCGCCCTCGCCTGCGCCGCAAGAACGAGGGGCGGGTACGCAAGAGACGCGCGCGCCTCCTCTGAAGTCCGCGCTGGGCGGCACGCGGCGGCGGGACAGACCGCCCATGTCGTCGGCCGCGCCGTCGCGCTCGGTCTCGTTTGTGTTTGCGCCCGAAGCCGCCGCGGATGATGAGGCCGTGGTCGTCTCCCATATCGGCGAAGGCGGGCGGTCGACCTTTTTCTCGGCCGGCCGCCCCGCGACGCCCGACGACACGCCGCCGCGCGCGCGGCCGGTCCCCGCGCCAGAGTCGTCGTCGGGGTCGGACACCGACTCGCAGACCGGCACGGACGATGGCCGGGAGGGTGGAGGAGCGGCCGCCGCAACCACGTCCTCCGCCGCGCTCCCCCGGCTCGCCGTGCGGCCGGCGGCCGCGCGCCGCGTCTCGCGCTCCTTTTCCGAGCCCAACCTGTCGGGCGTGGCCGAGCTCGAAGCGAGGCGCGCGGACGAGGCCGCGGACGAGGAGGAGCGGGAAGCGCACTGCGCGTCGGACGACGACGACGGCGAAACCGACCCCGCCCGCCTGCGCCCGCCCGCGGCCGCCGCGCCCCCGCTCTGCCTGCGCCTGGACGTGCTGGCCGGCCCCGCGGCGGGGCTCAGCGTGCGGACGCCGCCGGGGGCGGGGGAGGTGACCATCGGCCGGGCGCCCTCAAACGGCCTCGTCCTCCCCGATGGCGAAGTCTCGGGCACGCACGCCATCCTGCGGTGGGACGGTGGGGCCCGGGCATGGACCGTGACCGACGCCGGCTCCCTCAACGGGACGCGCGTCGATGGGCGCGGGGTCGGCGCGGGCGCGCGGCGGCGCGGGCGCACAGCGCGGCTCACGGGGGACGCGATTCTGTCCCTGGGGCGCCAGTCCCAGTTGCGGGTGGTGTATTTGCCGCCCGAGGTGGCGGTCGCGGAGAGCGCGGCGGCCTGCGCGGGCGCCGGGCCCCCGGCCCCGCTCCGCCTCCCGGCCCTGGCCCCCCCTCCCGGCCTCCGCCCCCTCGCCACCATCGACGCGGAATCCTCCTCTATGTCGGCCGCCGCCGCCGATGCCGCGCGCGCGGCGGCGGCCGCGGCGTCGCCGACGCGCGCGCGGCTCGCGGCGCCGACCCTCGGCCTCGCCGCCGCGGCCGTCACCATCGTCGGTGTCGAGCACGCCCGTCGCGACATGGAGTGTGAGGACGTGGCGCTGCTGCTCGAGGGCGTGGGGGGCGGGGCGGCCACCTTTCTCGCGGTTTTCGACGGCCACGGCGGCGCGCGCGCGGCCGACGCGGCCGCCGCCGCCCTGCCCTCGGCACTCGCCGCCCGGGCCGCCGCGTCGGCAGCCGGCCTGGACGATGAAGCCGCGTGGACCGCCGCCTTTGCGGACGCGGACGCGGCGTCGCCGCCCGACGGCGGCGCGACCGCGACGCTGGTCGCGGTCTGGCGGCCGCCCGGCGGCGGCCTCGCCCTAAGGGCCGCCAACGTGGGCGACTCGGCGGCCGTGCTGGTGGTCGAGTGCGGTGGCGAGGGCGACGCAGACCCCGCGCCGCGCACGCCGCCGCAGCCGGTCGGGCACAGCGGCGCCGCGTCGCCCCCTCCCGCGACCCCGCGCACGCCGCCGCCGGCCGCGACTCCACCTTCCCCCGCCTCCCCTGCATCCCCTGGCGAACCCCCCGCCGCCGCCGGCGCCACCCTGGCCACGCTGACGGCCGACCACCGCCTCTCGGCCGCGCCGGAGCGCGCGCGCTTGGCGGCCGCGGGCGTTTGCTTGCCGGCCGGGGCCGCGCCCAGGCTGTACGGCCTCAACCTGAGCCGGTGCCTGGGGGACCGGGCGATCAAGGAAGGGGATTTGGGCCTGCTCGCCACCCCCCACGTCTCCCCCATCACCCTCCTCCCCCCGGGCTCCCGCGCCCTGCTCCTGCTCGCGTCCGACGGCGTGTGGGACGTGGCGTCCGCGCGGCGCGCGGCGGGCGCGGCGCGGGCGGCGGCCGCGGCGGCCGACGCCGCGGGCGCGGGCGCGCAGGCCGCCGCGGCCGACGCGGCCGACGCGGTCGCGGCGCTGGCCCTGCGCCGGCACTCGAGAGATGACGTGACCGCGCTCGTGGCCGTGCTCCGAGCGTGAGAACGGAAAACGGGAGGGGGGCGAGGGTGGGCGCGCGCGGCGTGCGCCGGCGCGCTGGCGCCCTCGCTTGCCCGACACATCACACATACAACAACGCAACCACTACCACCGCATTGCATTGGGCAGCGAGCTGCTTCTTCGTTTCCGGGCGGGTTGGCTTTGCGGCGCCAGAGCTTTTTGGTGGGGGAAGGGGTTGGGAGGGGGGGCGGTGGCGGGCCGCGCCCGGCGACTGCAAAGCAGCCGGGCACAACGCGCACGCAGGAAGGGAGGCGCGGGCGACTCTCCCGCGCCTGGCCTGCGCGCGCGCCGCCTTTTGTGCGCGCCTTTCCCCTCTCACCTTCACTCCCGCGCACCGCGCGCCCCCCCCCCCCCGGCCCTTGGCACACCCGCCTGGCGGCCCTCGACCGGCCGCGAGGCTCGACGATGGACGGCGGAGGCGGTGCGCCTGCCGGCGGCGCTCCGACCGACGCGGCGGCCGCGGCCTGGCTCCACCTCGTGCAGATGCAGCAAGCGCAGCACATGCTGTGGGGCGGCGTCCCGCACGGGGCGGCGCGCGGGTTGCCGCTGCCGCCGCCGGCGGCGCCTCATGCGGGCGCCGGTGCGTCGTCGGGCGGGACCCAGGTGCGGGCGCCGCGTTGGCGGTGGGCAGGGCTATCGACACCGCAACGGGCGCGAGGGGGGAGGCCGGCCGACCGCCGGCGCCTGGGGGCGGGCGGCCGCGTCCGCCACCGCCCGCGCGGCCAGACGGGAAGGCGCGCGCGCCGTGCCCGCCCCCCCGCCGCCACACACCCCGCCCCACCCCCAGGACGACTCCGCCCTGGACGAAGGCGGCGCCCCCGGCGGCGCCACCCTCGCCGCCCTCGCGCACGCCGGCGCGGTCGCCGACCCGTGGCGCGCCGCCGTGGCGGCCGCTGTGCTCGCGGGGGGTGGGAGCGCGGCCCCCATCCCCGCGCCCCCAGCCCCCGACGACGACCACGAGGCGCGCCGCGCGCGGCGCAAGGCGAGCAACCGGGAGTCGGCGCGGCGGTCGCGCCTACGGAAGCAGGCCGAGTGCGACGCGCTCGCGGAGCGCGTGGCGGCCCTGGGCGCGACCGTCGCCCGCCTGGAGGGCGAGCTGGCGGCGGCGCGCGCGGACGCGGCCGCGCTGCGCGCGGCAGCGGCGGCAAAGGAGGGGGCAACAGGGGCCGAGGCCGCGGCCTAGGCGTGGCCGCGGGGCTGCCGCCATCTTTGATTCCGTTTCGTTGCGCAAGCCGGGTGCTCCTGAACGCCGGGCGAAGCGCCGCCGCGGCCCGCCGTGCAATTCCGGGGCCGCGGGCGACAAGAGGGGGAGGGGAGACCGACAGCGGCCGCGCTCGCTCCCCTCCCACCCCACCCTCGCCACGTCCCAGGTCAATGCGTGTTACCGTGCGCGCCCCCCCTGCCGCCCCACCCCCACCCCCACCACCCCGTTTCACGCGACCGCGGGTTTCCCCCCTGCCGCGAGCGCGGCGGCGCTCGCCGAGCGCGCCATCTGCACCGACCGCGGCGACCCCGGCTTGGTGGTGGTCGGGAGGCCGGAGCCCGACACGGCTGCTGACTCGGCCAGCTTGAGCTGGGAATACCAGACGATCCCGGACATGGCGACCGCGATCCCGCCCAACTTCTTGGCCGGCATCTCGTCCCCGAAGAACACGCACCCGCCGGCCAGGATGATGACCGTTTTGACGTGACCGACGACGTTGTAGGTGAGGGACGAGGTGGCGCCGATGACGAGGAACGTGGAGAGCGACACGAGGAGGCCGAGGACCGCCGAGACGGCGATGACCGCCACCGCCGCGGGCGTGTAGGTGTAGCCGAGCAGCGTGTCGGGCGTCGGGTGGGCTAGGCCGGTGGGCTCGACCGTGAGGACGAGCGTCGCGAGCATCCCGGCGGCGAGTGGCGCGTACTGGTCGAGCAGCTGCATCGACCCCGCCCCCAGCTCTTTTTGCTTGGTGCCCGCCCAGATTTGGTACGCCGCCGTCGCGGCGACCGCGCCGGCGCCGACGAGCAGGCCCGCGACGCCCGCGCCGACCTGCGGGTCCGTGACTGTGGCCAGGCCAACGCCCGCGCACACGAGGCCGATCGAGGCCGTGACTCTCGGGGAGGAGCGCTTGCCGAAAAAGGCGGCCTCGGCGGCGAGGACGGCGGGGGCGACCGCGATTTTGGTGATCTGGTAAAAACCGACCGTGTTGAGCTGCAGGTTTAAATTGTTGAGCACGATGTAGCCCACGTAGGCCGCGGCCAGCGGGGCCAGCGCGCGCGTCGGGAGCGCCTTTTTTTCAAATAGGCCCGCGGCTTGAAACGCCTTCATGCCCGCCAGCGTCGTGAGCGTGTGGATGAGGGTCAGGGCGTAGATGAAGTGAAAGCCAAACGTGGACAGGACGGCCTTAAGGGCGGAGGAGGGGGGGGGGTGGCGGCCGCCTTTGCTTCGGCCGCCGAGCTGGCCCGCGGCTGGCCCGCGTGCGGCCGCGGGCTCGCGGCGCGCGCTGGGCAGGGGCGCCCTCAGCTCCACGTTCCGCCCCTATCACGCCCGCCGACACGGTGCCCGTGCGCGTGGGGGGCGCGAGGGCGGTGGGCGGGCGCGCGCCGCCACGGCGCGGCGCGCCGCCGCCCGCCGCCCCCCGATTCCGCGCCCGCCCGCCGCCGCCGCTCCCCCACCCCCCTCCTTCCGCACACCTTGTTGGCAAACACGATTCCCGACGCGGACACGATGTTGAGCGCCGCATAGGCCACCGCCTTGCCGTTGCCGCCGGACTTGGCGCCGGCCATTGGGCGCGGCGAGGCCCCGGGAGGGGGGAAGGGGGGGATGCTGGTGGAGCGGCGAGGGGCCGGGCGCCCGCGGCGGTCGGGGCGGGGTGTGGTGGCGACCGAGACGGCGCGCGCGGTTCGCCGCGCGGCGCCTTTCCTCTCCTCCTCACACGGCCGCGCACACCACGCGCGCCGCTTCACCCGCCGCGTGCAGACTCCCCGTGACGCATACGACGCCGCCCGCGCCCGCCTCGCGGACCGCCGCGTCGAGCGCGCCGCGGACGCCGGCCTTGACCATCACGCGCGACCTCGCCGCCGCGCCCGGAGGGGGCGTCGCGAGTTCCCAGGCCGCCACGAGCGCTCCGGGCGCGGCGCAGCGGGCGGTGGAGCCGGCGACGGCGGCCTCTGTTATCACTACCGCGACCGGCGACGCCCCCTTGAGCGCTCTCGCAATGCCGGCCGCGTCCTTGTCGGCCGCGCACGCGAGCACAAACGCGAGGCGGGCCGGGAGGGGGTGCGCCGCCCGCAGCGCGGCCGCGAGCGCGGCGGCTGACTCGGGGGTGTGGGCGCCGTCTAAAACGACTGGGATGGCGTTGGACGATCCTTCATCCACCCTCCACTGCACAGTCTGAAAGCGGGCGGGCAGGGCCGCGGCCTCGAGGCCGGCCACGGTGGCAGCCGGAGTCAGCCGCGGGAAACCTTTCCCGGCCAGCACGGCCGCCGCGGCGGCCGCGGCGGCCGCGTTGGCCGCTTGGTGCGCGCCATAGAGGGCCAGGGATGGGGTGAGGGTGGTAGGGAGTAGAGGAGGGCGCAGCGTGAGCGTCACCCGCGTCCGCGGCGCTGCGCCGGCCTCGGCCCGCTCCAGCTCCACCCCGTCCACGCCCACGCACGCTCCCACGTCGACGTAGTCGTCGCCCGCGGCGGCAGCCAGGACGGCTGCCGCCTCGGCGTGCGGTTGGGCGGCGACGATGGCGGGCGTGCCAGCACAGAAAACGCCCGCCTTGGCGGCCGCCACGGACGCCAGGCTGCCGCCCAGGGCGGCGACATGCTCCAGGGTGATTGGGGTCACGACGCAGGCGACAGGAGGGCGGCCGGCGGCGGAGTCGGGGCCAAACACGTTGGTCGCGTCTGCCGCGCCGCCAAGCCCCGCCTCGAGCACTGCCAGCTCCACGCCCGCGTCCGCGAAATGGCGCAGGGCGAGCGCGGTCATGGCCTCGAACGTGGAGAGCGCGCCCGCCTCCTCGGCCGCGGCGGCGGCGAGCGCGGGCGCGGCGCGCGCGGCCAGCGCGTCGAGGTCGGCCCTCGAAATCGGCACGCCCCCGACCCGCACCCGCTCCCGCAGGGTGGTCACGTGGGGTGAAGCATAGAGGCCCACGCGGTAGCCGGCGGCGGCCGCCGCGGCCGCGAGCATGGCGCCGGTCGACCCTTTGCCTTTACTCCCGACGACGTGCACCGCGGGCAGGGCCGCGTGCGGGTTGCCCAGGCGGGCGAGCAGGCGGTGCATGCGGGCCTGGTGGGGGGGGGTGGAGGGTGGAGTGGGGGGGGGCGGCGGTCGAGCAAGCACGCGCGCGCGGCCGTCGACGCCCCTCGTCTCCTCTGAAAGCACCAAATCGAATCCCGTTTTCCCCGCCACGCCTGCCCCGGCAGGCACGCCGTCCCGCTCGTGGTCGGCCAGGGCCGCCAGCAGGTCCTCGGCACGGCTAAGGGGTGTGGTAGGGGGTGGGGGTCGACGCCGAGTGCGCCGCGGGCGCCGACGCCGCTAGCGTGGATCGCGGTCAGCCTCAATCACCCAGGGGCATCGCTGAAGCGGCGCGCCAGGGCGGCAGCCGCCCATGCGCCGGCACGCCGCGCCGCCGGGCCGCCCAGCGCCGGCGCGATGGCGTGCATCGTCAGCGTGCGGACTCCATGGGCGCAATGCGCCACTGAGAGGGGGCACGGGCGGCGCCTGGAGTGTAGCAAAGTCCGCCGACCACGGTGCGCCACTCCGCCCCGCCGCGTCCCCTCAACCCCGCCTGCGCCCCGCCGCGCCCATGCGAGGCGCCGCCGTGCTGGCCGCCGTCGCGGCGATCACCGCGGCCGGCGTCGCCTACGTGCACTGGGCGCAGACCGCGGAGCGGGAAGGGATGCACGCGGGGGTGCTGCGGGACGAGGCGAGGCTGGCGGCCCGGTTGAGGGAGAAGAAGGGGGAGGAGGGGGAGGGGGCGCGGTGAAAGGGAGGGGAACGCACTGAAAACCATACACCTCTCCACCCCTTCCCCTCCTCACTCGCCCAGCAAGCCCGCGACGCGCGCTCCAAAGGCCTCCACCGCCCACTCGCCGCCGCCGGGCGCCGCGGCGAGCACGGCGGTGTCACGCGCGTCGGCGCGCCAGAGCCGCGCGCCGCCGTCGGGCGCGACCGCGAGGCGGGCGTCGCGCAGGGTGATGGTGGACCCAGCGGCGGCTTCGTGCGGGACGAGAAACGGGGCCGCGCGGGGGCCGCCCGCGACGCGGACGGCCAGGAGCCACACGTCGGCCGGCGCGACGCCCGCGGCCAGCATCTCCTTGGCCGCCCCGTCGGCCAGAAACACCCACTGCTCCATGTCGCCCGGGCGCCCCAGGGACGAGGGGCGCGGTGGCGCGGCCGCGACGCACGCGGCGGGGCCGGCGTCAAAGTCGGCGCCGAGGGGGAGCGCGCCGAGGCCTGCCAGCGTGACCAGGCGCCGGGGGGGGCAGGAGTGGGCGGTCTGGGGGCCGCGCCAGGGCGCCCAGGTCGTGCCCCGGGTGGAGGCGAGGGTGGGCCTCGCGGCGGGGTCGCCGCGCGGCGCGGCGCGCGGCGCGAGCGCGCGCGCGGAAAACACGGCCCCTTCCACCAGCGCGGGCGCGCCGTCGGGCGGCTCCCACAGGTTGAGGATCCATTCGTCTTCCATGGACGACGACCCACCGGCCGGCAACGCCGGCGAGACGAGCGCGCGGACGATGCGCCGCGCGCGCTCGGGCGGAGCGGCGCCCGCCGCGGCGAGCGCCTCGCCCCGCAGCTGGGCCGCGCGCGCTTCCCGCGCGCGGTCACGGGCGGCGCAGAAGCGGTCCAGTGCGGAGGAGGCGGCGCGCAAGGACGCGGGGACGGCGGGCGGGCCGTCGTCGGCGACCGCAGCGGCGGCGGCCCACTCGCGCGCGAACGCGGCCTCGCCCTCGGTCGCGTCCCCGGCGTCGACCGCCTCGGCAGCGGAGGCAGCCGCCGCCGCGTCTTCCCTGTGCAACGCCGCCGCGACGTCGGCCGCGACGGCGTCAGCGGCCGACGCCGCCGCGTCGGCCGCCGCGGCCGCCGCGCGCGGCGTCACCGTCTCGCACCGGCCGTCGGCCAGCGCCTGCCACACGACGTCCGGGTAGAGTCGGCGCACGACAAACGCGGTGGCGGCCACGGGGCCGCCGTCGGGGTCGACGCGAGTCAGAGGGCGGACGCGCGGCGGCCCGCGCGTCGCGCCAAGCCGCGCCCCCGCGGGCGCGGGCGCGACGCAGTTGTGCGTCAGGGCGAGCATGGCGGTCTCGGACGCTCTCAGGGCTTCGTCGGGCGCGCTCGCGGCGAGGCGGGCGCCCGCGACTGCCACCTTTGCCCCCACGCGCACGCGCCCGCCCGCGACCGCGGCCGCCAGCGGGGCGTCGACCGCGGCCCGTACGCCGTACCAGCCATCGGTGAGCTCGAGAGCAGGCTCTCCGGGGGACGCGACGCGCGGGGGGGGGACGAGGATTCGGGCGACGCGAAACACGGCCGGCGCCCCTGCGGGTGTGTCCCCTTCCAGCACGCGCGCCAGGTGCGGCCTGTGCCCGCGGCCGTGCTCCCGCTCGTACCGATACGCGAGCGCGTCGACCGCGACGGGGCCGGTGGCGGCGACGCCGGCGAGCGCGGGGAACGCGGCGTCGAGCCCGGCCAGCTTCCAGGCCACCCAGCGCGTCGCGTTGGCGACCCAGGCGGGGGACGCGAGGGCCGGGTCGGCGCCGGCGGCCAGGAGGGCGGCGCGCAGGGCGGCGGGGCCGGCGCGCGCGCCGGGCGGGCCGAGGGGGCCGGCGGGGAGGGACGGAGCGTCGTCGCCGCCCGCAGCAAACGCCTCGTCCGGCAGCCGCACGCACGGCGGCAGTGGCGGCGCCGGCCCGCCCGCGGCAGCGGCGGCGCGCAGCCAGGCGGAGAGGGTGGCGCCGAGCGCGTGGAGCGGGAGACGCGGCGCGCGCGCGCCGGGGCTGGGCGCGGCCGGCGTCGCGGCCGCCATCCTCGCCACCACCGCCGGCGACGCCGACGCCGAGCGCGCGGGTGGCACAAACCCGCGGCGGCGGCCGAGCGCGGCGGGCGGCGCGGTCGACGGCGCGGCGCGCGCGCGCTTGGCCGCCGCGCCGCCGCCCAGCCGCGACAGCGGCCGCGGCCGCGGCGCGTTGGTCGCGTCGCCCAGAGGGGTGCGAGCATCGGGTGGGGTGGTGGCGGAGTCGCCGAGCAGGGCGCGCGACGCGGCGAGCGCGGCGTCCGAGACGGGACGAGGGGTGGCGCCCGCACCCGTCGCCCAGCCGCCGCCGGCACCAGGCGCCGGCGGCGGCGGCGGGGGCGGCGGCGTCCGCGTGCCCTCCAGCAAGTCGCGCGCGCGCGCAACGGCGGCAGCAGAGACTGGGGCGGGCGCGCCTGCGCCGGTCGACCAGGCGCCGGCCGGCGCCGCCTCAGTCTCCGCCTCTGGCGACCGCAGCAACGCGGCCGCCCGAGTCCTCGCCTCTTCCGACACCGTCACGCCCGCGCCCGAAGCGAGCAGGAAGGCGCCCGGGGGGGGGGCGGGCGGCGGCGGCAGGGAGGGCGCTGGCGGGAGGGGCCCCGGCGTGCCCTCGTCGTCGCCGCCCACCAGGTCGGCCAGCAACGACGCCGCGCGCGCGGTGGCGGCCGCGGATGCGGCGGCGGCGCGGCCCGAGGCGAAAAGAAACGCGCCGGCGGGTGGGGGAGGGGGCGGGGGGGGCGACGGATCGCGCGGCGCGCCGGCGACCGACGACGACCCTGCCTCGCCATCGACATCGGCGAGCAGGGCGGCGGCGCGCGCGGCGGCGGCGGCGGAGACGGCTGCCGCGGCGCGGCCAGAGGCGAAGGAGAAGACTCCCGGCGCCGGGGCGGGCGGCGGGACAAGCAGCAGGTCGTCCCCACTTTCTTCCATCTCGGCAAAGACGCCGGTGGGCGACCGGACGGCCGGCGGCGACGGCGCGCGCGACACGGGTGGCGCGGCCGCCGCCCCGGCCGCCGCCGCCCACCGAGCTCCCCTCCTCCCCGCCGCGCCCCACGCGCCGCCCAGGGCGACACCAGCAGGGGCCGGAGGCGGCGGCAATGGAGAAGTAGGCGACGCCGAGTACTCAAACCCGCCGCCGACAGCCAGGCCCTCGTCCCTACCCCCGGGCGCCGTCACGTCCACCACGACGTCAAACCGGGCCAGCTCGTCGTCGCTGGCGCCCGTGGCAGCGGCCGCGGCGGCCAACGCGGTCGCGAGGGGCGCGATGGGGGGCGCGGGGGGCGGAGAGGGCAGCAGCGCGTCGCCGGCCAGCTCGGCGGGGCCCAGGCGGCCGTCGGGGGGGGCAGCAAAGGCGGACAGGCGCATGAAAAGGGGGCGGTTTCGGATGCGGAGAAAGAAAGGAGACGGGCGTCCCGCAAGGGCGTGTGCGCGCTCAGAGCCGCTCCCGGGGGGCGCACGACGGTTGCGGCACCGCGCGGGCCATTGAACGGACGCGGCGCCGGCGGGAGTGGGGCGCGAGATGGGGCCGGGCGCGGATAGCGAGCCCCCACTCCCGCACGCCGTCGTTGCTCGCCGCGGCCGCATCCCCACATGTCGCGCCTCACCCGAGCCCGCGCCCGGCAGGCCGCCGAGGCCGCCACGCCAGCGCCTCCGCCTGCACCCCCCGCGCGCGCCGCGACGCCCGCGCTCTCCGTCCTCGAGACGCCGCCCCTGCGGCCGGCCAAGAAGACGGTTGATGTGGCGGCCGCCGTCGCCGGCGACGAGGAGAACGAGGCGCCGGCCTCGGCCCCGCGCGCGCGCCCCGCCGCCCCGGCGACCGTCGCCGACCTGCTGGCGTCGCCGGTGGACGCGGTGGACGACGCCGGCGACACGCTGGAGAGGAAAAGGAAAGGAGGAGAGGGCATGGTGGCGCCGCTCGAGGCGGGCGTCGCGCGGTTGGCGCTCGCGGCGCTTGGGGGCGGAGGGAGCGCGTGAGACCCCCTGCAACGCTGCCATTTGCTAGTGGGAGTGCGTGCCGGGTTAAATGGGCCATGGCTGGGGGGATAGAGGGCGGAGCGGGGGCGCGGAAGGCGCCCCGACCGCGCGCTGCTCGGCTCGGGTGGAGCGCGCGCCGCAAGAATGGGTGGGGCGCGCCGCCCGGGGCCCAGGAGGGGCGCCCAAGCGGCACAATGAGAGAGGGGGGTGGAACGAGAGCGCGCCGCGGCCAGCGGCGCGCACGCGCGGCGCGACTCTCACGGGTGAAACCAGAGCGCGCCGTGGTCGCCCGCGGGCGCGCCTTTCGCAGGGGCCACGATGTGGCAGTCGCGCCAGTCTGCCCAGGCGGCCTTCCAGATGGGGCGCGTGTCGACAGCGTGGTACGGGCCGAGCACGCGGGTCAGCGCAGCCGTCGCTTCCACCGCGTGATAGTGAGGCACCGAACTGCAGATATGGTGCAAAACGTGCGTGTCGGAGATGTGGTGCAGAATGTGGTCGAGGACAGGGCCGAACGAGCGGTCGACGGTGCTGAGGGCGCCCCTCAACCATTCCCAATCTTCGTCGCCGTAGTGGGGGAGGCTTGAATGAGTGTGTTGCAGCAGGGTAATGAGCACAAGGAGCGCGTTGACGATTCCGAGGGGGGGGCCGTACAAGAGGGCGACGCGGGCGACGCCGAAAACGCGCGCGAGCGCAGCCAGCCCCGCGATGACGCCCGCGAGCGCGGCGCCCGACGCGGCGACGCCCGCGCGCTCGCGCTCGGAGAAGATGGGGGCCCAGGGGTTGAAGTGCGACACCCAGCCGGCGCCTTCATATTTGCGGCCCGAAGCGTTGGTGAAGAGATAGGCGGGCCAGCCCAGGGTGAGCGCGAAGAGCAGGCCCGCCGCGCGGCCGACCGGGGTCCGCGACGCGCGGTGCGCGGCCGTGCGGGGCGCGTCGGGGTCGCCGGCGGGGGGGACAAAGACTTCGTCCTTGGTCGTCGAGCCCGTGTTGCTGTGGTGCCGCCGGTGCGAGTGCTTCCTGGAGGCAAGGAGGGTGGGGGGTTCGATGGCGGCCCTTCCTCGACGTCGGGCGGCGAGCCCCAGGGCCGCCGCCCGCCCCTCCTCCCGCCCCCTCCTCCCGCCCCCTCCCGCCCCGCACCACGAAAAGTAGGGGACCAAAAGCAGGGAGTGCACGGCAAAGCCGACGGCGTCGTTGAGCGCGCACGACCTGGAGAACGCGCCGTGCCCGCACTCGTGCGCCAGGACCCACAAGCCGGTCATGAACGCTCCCTGGATGAGGGCGTAACAAGTCCAGAGGAGAATGGAGACAGGGAGGGGGAGGGAGGCGGGGATGAGGGTCGCAGCGGCGGTCGCGAGCGAGGCGACCACCGCCAGGTCAGCGGCCAAGTGCAACATTGAACGCGATGTTGACCGTTGAAATACGTGGGGTGGCAGCGCAGCACGGAGCGTCTTGATTGTGAAGGGTGGAACAGCGGTGGGGACGCGGCCATCCCGCGCCGCAGGGGCGGCGTCCGCCTTCTGCGCCGCCCGCCACGCTGGGGTGGGGGCGAGCGAGTTACGCGGGCGCAGGACCTGGCACATGGGAGGGGGGGCGGCGCGAAAAATGTGAGCGCGCGCGAGGACCGTTGCTCGCGGCCCCTCGCCGCCGCACGCGCGCGCAGACCGACCGCCGGGGACGCGCCGCAGCGACCGCGCGTCATGGTCCGTGATTCCGTTACCGCGCGCGCGAGAATCGGCGACCCCCCGTTTCCCCCGCCCCACTCACTCGCGCCGCGGCCGCGACCGCGACCGCGTCGACCGCCGCACCGCGCCCCCGTTCCCCAACGCCGCCTTGCCCGCCGCCGCGACCGGGATGGTCAAGCACTTAATGCCCAGGTAGGCCGTGACGTCGCCCACGACGGACACGACGTAGTGGAGGTAGCCAATGAGAATGATCGTCATGCCACCAACGACCCCCACAAACGGGTCGACCACCGCGCCTCCCGCGACAGAGTTGGCGGTGACGCTCGCCATGACGGCTAGCGGCCAGGCGGCGACGGCGAATGGCTCCTTGGCCATGTGCGCCATGATGAGGCGCGACGCCTCGAGCGCGTAAGCCGCGCCGTGCATGCCGAAAGCGGCGCGCACGTGCCACACGCCCCGGTGGGCGTAGATGGGTTCCAGCATGGCCAGCGTGCCCACGGCGACGAGGAGGGCGAGTTGGAGCAGGTGGGAGAGCTGGCTCCCGACCCCGAGCTGCTTGTGGCCGGCCTCGGCGCGCGGCAGCCCGCGCGGCGTGCGTAGGACGAAGATGCGGCCCAGGACAGAGGCAAACTGCCACACGCCGCACGCGTTGACGCACGAGAGCAGAAAGTCGTTGACGCCGTACGGGGCCATAAAAGAAGCCAGAGACGGGCAACGGGCCGCCAGCGCGCTCGGCACTATCGCTATCAGCGGCGTGCGCATGAAGCGCGGCCCGAACGCGGCCGAGCAGGCGTGCAAACACACCAAAATGTAGTTGGCCTCGGTCACGCCCCACCACCCGTTGCCGTACAGCATCACCCCCGTGTGGTACTCTTCCCAGTGCGCCATGAGCCAGGGGCCGCCGACGGCGAGCTGGCCCCAGACGGACCGCGGGAAGAGGCCGGCGTCCATGGTCGGCGCAACGCCGACCAATAGGAGGTGCACGGCAAGCGCGTCGCACCCGTGGTCGAACAATTGGCCCAGCGGGGACGACGTGCCGGTGCGGCGGGCCTGCTTGCCGTCGAGGCAGTCGAGGTGGAGGTACGCAAACGTGGCAAACCCCATCGCGGCGTGCGCCCACCACTTGTCCGTCGCCGTCATGCCCGGCACCGTGACCAGCAGCACGGTGTAGCCGCCGGCGAGGAGGAGGAGGCCGAGCAGGGTGATGAGGTTGGGCGCGAGCCAGACGGGGAGTCGCTCGACGGCCGCTGGAGAAGGAAGGGGCGGGGTCGATTCGGCCGCCGCCACGCCTCGTCCGCGTCCTCGTCCCCACCCTCACGCCCCCACCCCTCGCCCTCACTCACCATTCCAGAGCGGGGTGTGCAAATCGTCCAGCCACGTGTACCCCGTCGCCTTGTATGCGTACGCTTTTAGGCCGACCAGAGCGCGGGGTGTGAGGTAGGGGGAGGACGGGGGGGGGGGGCGGCGGGGCGGCATTTTGGGAAGGTGGGGGGGACCAGCGCGCAGAATGCGGGCGCCGGGGAGGGGTGCGGCGGTGCGGGCGGGTGCTCGAGAGGCGTCACTCGCGGCCGTGAGCGGGAGAAGGGTCGGCCGTCGCGCGGCGGGGCCGCGGTGTGTGCCGGCGGCGGCGCCGCTCGACGCCGCCCGCGCGCGACCGGGCCTGCTTTCACAACGGCTCGCCCAGCTCCTCCAGCACCCGCGGCAGCATCCCCGTCGCCAACTGCACGAGTCCTTCAAAGTCGCGGTCGCGCGCGAGCGAAGCGGCGGCCGCGGCGACGAACGACCGCGGGCTCGGCGGGCGCGCGTCGGCCGGCTCGCCGCCGCCGCCGCCGCTCGGCGCCGCGGCCACCACTTTATCCGCCGCCAGCATGGCCGCCACCGCTTCCCCGTCGCCGTCGTCGGCCAGCCGGAACGCGAAGCGCAGGCCCGCCCCCCCCCCCTGCAGCCCCGCCCACGCGGCCAGCACCCACCCGACGCCCGTCGCCGCTGGCGGCAGCAGGGCGATGTACGTGCGGGTGGTGGCGGGGGTGAGGGAGACCCGGGTGCGGCCCGCGGCGTGGACCTGAGAAGAGGAAAAGAGGGGGGTCGAGAACGCCGCCTCGCACCGCCTCGGGCGGCGCCTGCCCGCGCCCGCGGCGCGCGCACGCCCACATCTCGCGCGTCCCAAGGGCACGCGTCGCCCGGCGGCGCCCCGCACAACACCCGCCGCCCCAACCTGCAGCGCCGCCCCGCCCGGCCCTTTGACCAGCACCAGCGTGCCCGGCTGCCGCCCCACGAGCCATGAGCCGTCGCTCCGGTGCTTGGCGGGGGCCAGGAGGGGGGTTGGAGGGGGCATGGGCATGAAGAGGGCGAGGGCGCCGGCGAAGGCAGACGCGCGCCGCGGCGGCCCCACGGCTGGGGCGTCGGCCGGCATCGAGGGCGGGTGAGGGAGAGGGGGGCGTTGGCGGCGCGGGTGGCGCGTGTTGCAGTGTGTGCGAGTGCGGGGGCCGCGGCGCGGCGGCCGCCCCACTTCCCTCTACTCTCCTCACGCCAGCGTGAGCGCGCCCGACACGGCCAGCAGGTTGCGCCCTGTGAACCGCACCGCGATGACGGGCGTCGCCTTGGTGCGGTAGTCGGCGAATTTGGGGAGCAGGGACGGCGGCGGCGGGCCTCCCTTGCCCGCCGCCGCGGCCGCCGGCGGCGGCACGGCCGCCGCCGCCCCCCCGTGCGGCGCCGCCCCCGCCCCCGCATCCCACACGCGCACCGCGTCGTCTGCGCCGCCCGACGCGAGCGCGCCGCCGGGCCCGTGCGCCCAGGCGAGCGCCCAGACCGCGCCGTCGTGCGCGGACGGCGCGGCGCGCCGCGCCGCGCCCGCCGCCAAATCCCACACGAGCAGCCCCCCGTCTTCATCGCCCGACGCGAGGGACAGGCCGTCGTGGGAGAAGGCGAGGGAGGTGACCGGGGCGCGGTGCCGCGGGAGCACGCGCGCCGCGCTGCCGGAGCGCACGTCCCACAGCCGCACGGACGCGTCGTCCGACCCAGAGGCGACATAGTGGCAGTTGGGGTGCCAGGCGACGGCGGTGACGTCGGCCACGTGGCCCGCGAGGGTGCGGAGGGGGGCGGCGCGCTCGGTCGACCAGACGCGGGCCGCCCTGTCGGCGCCGCCCGTCGCGACGTACGCGCCGCGGGGGCAGGCGGCGACGGCCCAAATGGGCCACAGGTGGCCCCGGTAGGCGGCGACGGGGGCGGCGGCGGCGAGCGACCACGCGCGGAGCGCGCCGTCGGCGCCGCCCGAAAACGCGAGGCGGGCCTGGGGGCCGATGTCGACCGCGTAGACGGCGCCCGAGTGGCCTAGAAGTTTGGTGACCCCTGTCACCCCGGCGTCCGGGTCGGGCCTTGCATCCAGCCTGTGCACGCGCACCGAGCCGTCGGCGCACCCGCCGACCGCCAGCGACGCGTCGGCCGCGAGCGCGACGCAGTTCAGGGACGCCGCCGTGTTGACAAAGGTGAGCATGATGGTGGTGGGCGGGTGGGCGGCGTCGACGGGGGCGCGGGCGCGCAGGTCGGCGACGCCCGCGTCGACCGCCGCGGAGTCCACGTCGGGCAACGGCACGTCCTCCGACTCCACCGCCGCCGCCGCCGCCTTGGCGCGCCGCGCCTTTTCCCTCTCCGCCGCGCGCTGCGCCGCGAGGCGCGCCTTCTTCGTGAGCGGCTTCCCGTCGGGCCCCGCCGCGGCCGCCGCGTCGGCCTCGGCCGCCAGCTCCCCCTCGCGCGCCGCGGCCGCCGGGTCTTTGAGCAACGCGAGCATGAGCGACGTCGCGTTGACGGTCGCGGCGTCGCCCTCGAGGGCGCCGGTGAGGAGAGAGGGCTCGTCCGCGCCCGGCCCGCCGGCGGGCGCGGGCTGCCCCTCGCGCACGCGCAGCGCGACGCGCTCGTTGAGCAGCGCGAGCATGAGGGTGAGGCCCGCAGCGCGCAGGTGGTGGGTCAGCAGGACGAACGAGAGGCGGCACAGTGTCACTGGATAGCGCGCCGCGCGCGCGGCCGCGGCCGCGCCGCCGCGCGCGCCGCCCGCCGCCGCGCCGGCCAGCGCGGCCAGCTCCGCCGCGCGCGCGCGCGAGCCGCGGCCGCCGGCGTCCACGAAGCGGGCCTTGTGGGTGGCCAGGAGGGACGCGGCGGCGGTGCCCTCGCCCCGCTCGGCGAGCGCGAGGCACGCGTGCGCGCACAGGGGGTAGAGCACGCGGGCCAGCTCGGGCCGGAACGCGTCCAGGGACGCGTCCACCCACTCGGCGAGGGCGTCGAATTGGGAGGCGAGGGCGGCGGGGGGGGTCGGGTCGCCGGCGTCGAGGTACGCGAGGAGGCCGACCGCCAGGCCCCCGTCGGCCGGCGGGGGTGGAGGAGGGGCCCCTGCCGCAGCCAGGGAGCGGGCGGCCTCGCCCTTCATGGCGGCGGCGGCGGCGGTGAGCCTGGGAAGGAAGGAGAGAGGGGGGGTGAGTGGCGGCGCGGCGAGGGGCGTCGTTTGCGCCGCAACCCCCTCCGCCCTTCTTCCGCCGTCCATCACGCACTGCCGCTTCTCCAGGTAGGAGAACACGAGGCGGTCGAGCGCCTGATCGGAAGCGGACGCCGCCATCGCCGCGCCGGCTGGCGGCGGGGTGCTGCCGCGGGGTGCGGCGGGCGCGGCAGGTGCCCGGTGGCGGCGCGCGAGCGGCGGGCGCGGTGGGCGCGGCGTGGAGTGGGGAGCGCGCCGACTTCTCCGGTCGGCCGGCGACGCTCGCACTCCCCACTCCCCCCGGCGCCGCCCGCCGCGGGCCGCCCGCCCGCCCGGCGACGACTCCACCCCCCGCGCCACCCATGGCGGCGGCCCCGCCCCCAGCGCCCCGCCCCACCCGCATCGTCGATCTGCGCCCCTCGCTCCAGCCGGTCACGGTCCAGTTCATCGTGCTGGACAAAGGTGAGAAAGGGAGAGGTGGGGAGGGAAAGGAGGGCAAGCAATGAGGGGGGGGCTGTCCTGCGTTTCGCGCGGCCGACCCCGACGTCCTTCCTCTGTCCCTCTCCTCCCCGCAAGGCGACACCGCCGCCATCCGCAAGCCGGATTCAGCCTCCCCCGGCGGCTACGCCGACGTCCCCACCGCCACCGCGCGCGTCGCCGACGCGACAGGGTCGGTGACCCTCCACCTGCACGGCGCCGACGAAGTCGCCGCCCTCGCCCCCGGCGACGTCTTCCGCCTCGCCGGCGGTCTATTCACCCTGGACGCCGGCGGCGGCGCCAGCCTGCGCGCGGGGCGGCGCGGCGCGCTCGCGCGGTTGGGCGCGGGGGACCTCGTGTTTTGCGAGGCGCCCGACATGTCGGCCACCGCGTTTGAGGTCGACCCCGCCACCGGGCTGCACGCGCCGCGGGAGCGGCTGCCGGAGCGCGCGTGGGCGCCGCCCGCGGCGGCGGGCGGCGGGCGCGGCGAGTGAAGGAGAAGGGGTGGGGGCGTCGGTCGCGCCCGGCGGCCGCCCGCCAGGGAATGGACACTGTAGTGCGGGTCGCGACTGAGGGCCGGCGTGGCGTGCGGGCGCCGGCAGCGCCGTCTCAGCAGTGCCCGACGTCAGTCTTCGGCACGCGCCGCTCCGGGCGCCAATCATGACCGCGCCGCCCCACCCCCTCGCCCCCCACGGCATCCTGCTCACCGGCCCGCCCGGCGCCGCCCACCCCATCGACGGCCGCACGCCGCCCGCGCTGCTGCCGCTCGCGGGCGAGCCGCTGCTGGCGTACGCCCTGCGCTGGATGGAGGGAGGTGGCGTGACGGGCGTGACGGTGGTGAGAGAGAAGGGGGGCGATTGGGGCAGAGGGGGCGATGGCGCCGCCGCTCGCCGAACCCGTCTCCTGTCTCCTCCAGGCCGTCGCCGGCGACGCCGCGGCCGCCGACATCCGAGCCTGGCTCTCCAAGGCGGTCCCCGTGCGCGTGCCGGTGCGCGTGGTGGCGGCGCCCGAGGACGCGACCGAGGTGGCGACGCTCAAGGCCGCGCTCGCCGCAGCGCCCGCCTCCTCCGCCTCGCCGCTCGTCGTCGCGCCCGCCGACCTCGTGACCGACGCCCCCCTGGCCGCCGCCGTGCTGCGCCATTTCGTCGACTGCGCGGGCGCGACCGCCCTGCTCGCGCCACGCGGTCCGGCGGCGCCCGGCGGCCTCGCGCACGCGCCCGGGAGAAAGGCCGGCGCCGCGCCCGCCGGCCTCGACTACACGGCCGTCACCGCCTCCGGTGACCTCGTCGTGTTCTCCCCCGCGCCGGGCGCGGGCGAGGCCGCGCGGCGCGAGGTGCGGGTGCCCGCGCGCGCGCTCGCGGCGTCGCCGACGCTCGACGTGCGCGCCGACCGCGCCGCGCTCGGCGCGTTCGTGTTCTCGCCCGCGTCCCTTGCCGCTGCCCTGGACCGGTCACCGAACGCCGCGTGGCTGGCGGGCGACGTGGTGCGGGGCATGGTGCGCGCGGCGGCTGGGCGGCGGCCGCCGCGGTGCGCGGCCGCGACCGCGCCGCGCGCGCCGTCGCCCGCCCCCGGCCCGCCGTCGCCCGGCCCCGGCCCGCCGCCGTCTCCCCCGCCCCCACCACCCCCTCTGTCCGTCAAGGCGTACGTCGCGCCCGCGGGCGTCGTCGCGGCGCGCGCGGCGGCGAGCGCCGCCGCGTACCTCGACGCGGCGCGCGACGCGGCGGCGACCGCGGCCCGCCTCCGCCCCGACTCCCCGGACCCCGTGCACGACACCGTGACCCTGGGCGCCAAGGCCAACCTCGCCGCCGGCTGCTGCGCAGGGGCTCGGGTGGCGCTCGGGGAGAAGGCGTCCGTCAAACGATCCTCCCTGGGCGCCGGCGTGCGCCTCGGCCGCGGCGTCAAGGTGGTCGGCTGCGTCCTGCTCGACGGCGTTATCGTGGGCGACGGCGCGTCGCTGCAAGGGTGCGCGGTCGGCGCGCGCGCGCGCGTCGGCGCGGGGGCCAAACTCAGAGACTGCTTCGTGGGGCCCGATGTCGAGGTGCCGGCGGACGCGGACGAGCGGGACGCCGTGCTGGCGCGGCCCTGAAGGGCGAGCGGGGAGGCGGGCGAGTGTGACCGCCGCGCCTCGACCCACACACAACTCTCCCCTCTCGCGGCGCGCCGCCCGCCCGCGACCATGGCCGCGGTGAGCCACCCGCGCCAGCGAGCGCCGCAGGCCGCCAGCGCGGCGCCGAGCCCGCTGCCCGATCCCTCCCCTCCCTCCATCTTCCCCAGAACGTCCCTGTCAACCCCAAGCCCTTTCTCAACGACCTCACCGGCAAGCCGGTCGTGGTGCGGCTCAAGTGGGGGATGGAGTACAAAGGTAGGGAGGGAGAGGGGGCGGATTGGCGGCCGCCGGCGCGGTGGCGGCCGCGACCTCGCGCGCCACTCGCGACCGCTGGCCGTGGCCACGGCCGGCGTGGTGCCCCTGCCGGCGCGCGCGCGCGCCCGGCGCGCCGGCGATCGGTGCGCCGGCGCGCCCGCCGACCGCGCCGCCCCCCACCCTTCGCAGGCTTCCTCGTCTCCACGGACGCCTACATGAACCTGCAGGTGCGTGAGAGTGGAGGGAAGAGGGCGGGCGGCGGAACCGACGCCTGGAGAGCGCCGTCGGCCGACGCGCCCACCCGCCACCCCCCCCTCCCCTCCTTCGCAGCTCGCGTCCACCGAGGAGTACGTCGATGGCAAAATGACGGGCGCCCTGGGGGAAGTCTTGGTCAGGTGCAACAACGTTTTGTACATCCGGGAGGCGCCCGACGGCGGCGGCGGCGAGTGAGAGAGAAGGGGGTGATGGGCGCCGCCCGCGACCCCGTCCTTCGTCTGCTAATCATCACGTGTTTCCCTGTTGCACTCTATTTCTCTCACGGCTCGACCGGCCCCGCGGCCGCGGCGACGGGCCTCCGCGGCGGCCCGCACGCGAGCGCCCGCCCCTTGGCCCGCAGGCGGTCCTCGAGCGGCGGGTCGGCCGGCCTGTCGGCCAGCGGGCGGTGGCGCACCGCCCGCGCCGGCGCGGTCGGCGGCGGGCGGCCGCCGGCCGCGGCGTCGAGCGCGGCCGCGGCGTCGCCGAGCAGGGCCGCGCGCGAGAGCACGTCGGCCAACAAAGCGCGCACCCCGGCCCGCGCCGCGTCCAACCCACCCTCCGTTCGCCTCCAGACGAGGCCCGGGAACGTGGCCGAGGCGAGGATCAAGGGTTGTGGGGGCGCGAGACCATACTGCGGCTTGCGCGGCGTCGCGCTCACGTCGGCCAGCGCCACGACGCTCTCCGGCGCCTCCTGCCCGCGTCCCGCCATGAGCAGCAGGGAAACAATACACCGCACCTGGTGCCACAAGAAGGCGGTGCCGGCGACGGTGACGACGGCGCCGGTGAAGCCGCGAAAGGCGGGGTCGGCCCTTGCACCGAGTTCACCCTCTCCCTCACCTCCCAGGCCTCCAAACGCGGCGCAGCCGGGCCAGGGGTCGACGTCCACGCGGTGCAGGGTGCGCACGTAGTTCACGACGGCCGGAATGTCGGGCTTGCACACGTTTCTGAAATCGCGCGTGCCGACCAACCCCGCTGCCGCCGCCCGCATCGCGCCAAAATCCAGGCCACCGTCCTCCACGATGAAGTAGCGGTACTCGCGCGCGGCGGCGGAGAAGCGGGCGGAGAAGGCGGGCGGGACGGGGGCCCAGCCGGTCGCCCAGACATCCGCCGGCAGGGCGCCGTTGAGCACCTTGACGTAATCGATTTCATGCGCATCGTCGCAGGGCGCGCCAGGCGAGAAATCGGGCGCGGGGCCACGCGTTCTGAGGTTCAGCGCGACGACCTGCCCGCGCGCCGAGACGCCGCGGTCGGTGCGCCCGCACCGGGAGTAGCCGAGAGCCGTCCTCGGCGCGGCCGGGTCGACCAGGGCGCAGCGGCGCAGGGCGGCAAAGAGGGCGGCCTGGAAAGAGAAGAGGATACAAACGTTGGAAAATTGCTTTACCAATGTTTAACCGTTTCTTCAGACATTTGCCCTCCCCCGCCCCTACCTCGACGCTACCGTCCTCCACGCCGTCCCCGGCGCTGGAGAACCCTGAGTACGCGTCGCCCCGATAGAAGAGCTCGAGCGCGACGGGGCGGACGGCGGTCGGGCGGCCGGTTTGTTTCCTCGCGCGGCGGCGGCCGGCGGCGGAAGGGGCTGGGCAGGCCGGGCCTTTGCCGGCCGTCCTGTCTGGTGTCGCGCACGAAGTGATGGCGTGCGGACGAGCGTCCGTGGCGGTCGAGCCTGGCGTCGGGAGGGCGAGGAAAGGGTCGGCTGCCCGGGCGGCGGCGGCGCGTCCCATCCAATGCCTTCGCATTGCCCCCCGACGCGCCCCGCATCCCGACGCATTGCGCCCTCCGACCCACCATCTGCCGCCGGCGCGACGTCGGCGCCCTCCCCGCCGTCGACCGCTGCCGCCGCGCGGCGCAGCGCGGCCGCCAGGCGGCCGCGCAGCGTGGGCGGCATAAAGGTGGCCGTGACGCGCCCCAGGGCAAAGTGGGGAGGGAGTTGAGAGGGGGACGAGTGTGCTGGGTGCTTCGTCGCAGTCTGCCGCCCCTCTCCACCTCTCTCCCTCACTCGCCCAGCGCCGGCAGCGCCCGCCGGCACGCGCCATCGACGACGACGCCCGCGCCTTTGTCGCCCTGGCCCGTGAGCGCGGGCAGGCCGCCCAGCGCGGCCTCGAGCGCAGCGCGCCCGCCGCCACGGTCAGCCGCCGCGTCCGCCCACGCAGCGGCTTCCGTCTCGCGCTGAGGCAACGCCGTCAGCAGCTGGGCGTAGCGCCATGCGATGGCGGCGGCGAGCGAGGGGTGGCAGGCGGACACGCTCGCCGGCGCGCGCTTGGCCGGGTCGGCGCCAGCCAGACTGCCCGCGCGGCGGAGCATGCCTTCGGCCAGCATCACGCGCCCGCTGCGCGCAAACACGTCGCCCAGCACGAAGAGCAACGGCAGTCCCGCCGCCGCGGGGCGGCCGCGGCGGTCGAGCGCAGCGAGCGCGGCCGACGCGGCGTCTTCCGCGGCCGACGAGTCGCCGGCCGCCACGAGTGCTTGTGCCGCGCCGGCGCCGGCGGCGGCCGCCGCGTCGGCGGCGGCCGCCGGGCCCGCGACGCAGGCGGGAACGGCCTTGACCGCGGCCGACGCGGCGCGCGCAAAGAGGGCGGCCGCTCTATCGGCGTCTCCCGATGCGAGAAAGACGGCCGCGGCGCGCGAAAGGGCGAACGAGGCGAGGGTGCCGCCGACCGAGAGGGGAAGCGAGTCGTCCGCGCGCGCGGCCGCGTCGGCCGCGGCGCCCGCGCCGCCCGCCGCGTGCGCGGCCAACGCCTCCAGGCCGGCCACTACGCCGTCTCGAAGCTGGGCGGGGACGTCGGCGGCGCGCGCGGCGGTCGCGGCGGCGGTGGCGAGCGCGGTGTCCGCACCGGCCGCCGCCGAGAAGCGCGCGCCCGCGTCCGTGGCTGCGAGGAGCAGCCGGCCGGCGTGGCCGGCTTCCGCGGCTTCGGCGGCGGTGGCGGCGGCGTCCGCGGCGGCGGCCCAGGCGCCGCGGCCGGCCTCGACGTCGGCGCGCGCGAGGCGGAGGCGCGCCAAGCCCGCGTGCGACCCGCACACCGCCTCCACCGACGCTAAGATGTCCAGAGCGCCGCCAGCGTCTGTCGCGGCTCGCGCCGCGGCGACAGCTTCGGCTGCGAGTGCGTCCACGGCCGACGTCGCCAGGGGGCGGCGCCAGCGCAGGGCGGCCGCGCCCAGGGCGCGCAGCCCTACGACGGCCATGGGCGGGGACTGGGCGGGCGGTGGCTGTGTGGAGCGGTGGCGCGGCAATGGCTTCAGTCTCTATGCGGCTGGTCGTCGCTGCTGCCCGCCCGATGGCCGATGTCAACGACGCCGTACGCACGCGCCAAATCGCGGGCGCCGCGCGGAGGGTGGCCGTCGTCGGCATCCGCCCCGATTCGCTGACCGACCGGGCGGCCACGTTCGTCCCCGCCGCCCTGGCCGCCGACGGCGTCGCGATAGTGCCCGTGCCGATGCCGCCCGGCGAGGCGACAAGCTATTTGGGGGCGGCGCCCGTGTCCCTGGCCGACCTCGCGCGCGGACCCCGCGTCGACGCTGTTGTCATTTTTAAGCGCCCCGCCGACCTACCCCCTGCCGCCTCCATCATCGCGTGCGCTCCCGGCGCCGTCTGGCTCCAGTCCGGCATCCGCCGGCCAGAGTGGGAGGCCGAGGTGGCGGCCGCGGGCATCCCCGTCGTCGCCGACCGCTGCATCAAAGTCGACCGCGCGGCGGCCAAAGCGGCCCGCCTCTAGCGAGGGGGCATGCCTAGATGTGCAAAGATTGTGTGTGCCGCAACGCTACAGAGACAAAAAGCGCGCGACCCCATTCTGTCTCCCCTTGCCCATCACTCGCCCGGCGCGGCCGTCTCCAGCGACAGCGCGTGCACCGGCCCCGCCAGCTCCTCGGCCAGCGCGCTGTACACGAGCCGGTGCCGAGCCACCGTCTTGAGGCCGGCGAACGAGGGGGAGACGATGGCGACGCGAAAGTGCGTCTCGCCCGACGGGGACGCCGTGGCGCGCGCGCCCGCGTGCCCCGCGTGCGACGCCGACTCGTCGTGCACGACGACGGTGGATCCGGGGGCCAAAGCTGCGGCGAGTTTGGCCCGGATGGCGGCGGCGACGGGTTTGGCGGGGTCGTCGGCCGGCGCGGCGCCCGCGCCGGGCTCGCCACTCGTCTCGCTCAGCAGCCCCAGGCTCAACCGCTGCATCGTCAGAAACATGTTGAGGAAGCCGTTGTTGCGCGACGGCGTGAGGGACTGGGAGAGGCCCATGTCGGCGATCCAGTCCGGCGAAAGGCGCACGACGTCCTCCGGCGTCGCCCCGGTCAACCCTTTGACGAGCAGGGCGGCCAACCCCTTTGTCAGGGCCGAGTCGGAGTCGGCGAGCCAGGTGAGGGTGCCGCCGGCGGCGAGGACAGGGACGACCCAGACCTGCGAGACGCAGCCGGCCACTTTGGTTTCCGGGGTCGCCACCCCGGCCGGCAGGGGCGGCAGCGCTTTGCCGTAGGCGAGCAGTTGAGCATATTTCAGCTTGGGGTCGGCGACGGCGGCAAAGGCGGTCACGATGGCGGCGAGGCGGGGGGGGAGAGGTGTCGTCGCCGACGCCTGCGGACGGGGGGGTGGGGCGGGGCGCCGGCCGCAGCGTCGCCGCCACCGTTTGCTCGACGCCACCAATCTCTCCACACGCACCGAGGCGGCTGCCGCGCGGCGCGCCACGCGCGCGGCGCGCGCCGGCGCGGCCGGCGGCGCACGGGCATTGGCCGGCGCGCGCGGTGTCAGCGGCCGCATGGAGGCCGGCGACGAGACTGCGGGCGGGCGAGGAGCGAGGGGCAGGCGCGACTTGCAGAGGAGGGCGCGGCGTTGTGGCGCCGACGCACCCCCCTCCCTTCTCCCCTCCCTCTCTCCCTCTTCAACTCGCCAACTGCCCCGCCACCGTTTCCATCGCCGCCCACAGCGCGGCCGCGTCCGCCTCGTCCGGCGCGCCGTCGGCCAGGCGGGCGAGGAGGGCCGGGTCGGCGCGCCTCAGGTGCGCGACGAGGAGCGCGATCCTCCTCGGCCCCGCGTCCGGCGCCACGCCGTCGACAAAGCCCGCCTCGAGCGCGATGAGCGTGACGGCGAGCTCGTCCACGGGCACGGGCCAGCCGGGCGGCTGGACGAGGGCCGCGCGAACGCGGTCGGCGCGCGCCGCGCGCGCGGCCGCTTCCGCCGACCCCGCGCCAAAGCGCGCGCCGTCGGCGGCCTGGGCCAAGTCCAGGCGGATGGAGGGCGCGATAGACCGCAGCGCTGGGGGATAGGCTCTGGCGCCGACGCGGGACACCGACGCGGCGGCGTCGACGCGCGGCGCGCCGCCGCCGGGCGCGCGCACAAAGACCGCTTGGCCGTCGGCGATCGACATAAACTCTTCCACGGCTTCCGTGCGCACGGAAGTGGTGGGCGCGGCGGCGGCGTCGGGCGCACGCGCCTTGAGCGCGGTGGCCAGCTTGGCTCTCTGCCCCTCGGTCAGCGTCGTCAGCGACTCGGGGTCGAACCCGCCCGGCGCCACGCCGAACCCGACCGCGGGCAGGCCGGGCAGGGCGACGAGGGCGGTGAGGGTGCCGCCGCCCAGGCGGGCGGACAGTTTCGCCGGGCGCTGGAGGAGCGCGCCCAGGAAGCGGCGCCGCGCGGCGGCCGTCGCGGACACGAGCATGCCCTCATACTCGACCAAGGCGTCGCCGTCCTCGTCCACGAGAAGAGAAGGGGAGGAGGCCACCGCGGCGAGCGTGGCGGGGTCGGCGTCGGCCGCGGGCCGGCCCGCGCGCGCGAGCGCGGCGGCGACCGCCTCCCAAATCCCCACCGCGCTCGACGCGTCGTCCAGCACGAGCAGGGCGTGGCCGCCCGAGTCGCGCGCACGCTCAGCGATGGCGGTGGCGGCGGCGAGGGCGGCGAAGCGTTCGCCGAGCGGCGCGCCGGCGCGCGCGGCGACGACCGTCGCGCGCGGCAGCGCGCCCGCGCGCGCCAACGACGCCGCCGCGGCGTCGCCGTCCACGCCGCCGACCGCGGCGTACACGACGCGCACGCCGGACGCGGCGGCGGCGGCGGCGGCGTCGAGCATGGCAGTGGATTTGCCGGCGCCGTCGGCGCCGAGCACCAAGAGGCACTGCCCGCGCCCGACCGGGGTCAACACGTCGATCCCTTTGACCCCGGTGGAGAGCGCCGAATTGATCGACTCGCGCGCGTCCATCGGGGGCGGTTCGGCGAGCAGCGGGGCGAGGGTCGCGGCGCCGGGCACGCCGTCGGCGTTGCCGTCGAGCGCGCGCCCCCGAAAGTCGACGACGCGCCCCGCCGCGCCGTCCCCCACCGGCACCATGGCCGTCTCGTACTCGCGCTTGGTCGCGGGGCCGGCCGTGGCGTCGGCGATCTGCAGAATCGCTTTAACTGCCACCTCCGCCGCCTCCCCCGCCCCGACCGCGGGCCCGCCCTCGCCGTCCAGGAGCAGGACACAGCACAGGTTGTCGGCCCGGCGCCAGAGCAGGGCGCTGGGAAGGAGGGGAGGGAAAGAGGTCGGTGTCCGCGCGGGCGCGCGCGCGGCGACCCCACCTCCCACCCCACCACCCCACACCACCACTCACCCGCGCCCGCCCCCCGAAAACTTGACCACGGTGCCGACGGGCGCGTCGTCCTCGAGGCCGGCGACGAGGGCGACGCCGTCGCCGGCGTGCAGCACGCTCCCGGTCGCGGTCGCCGCCTCCAGCCGGCGCAGCGTCTCCAACTGGTTGGGTGCCGTGGTGCGCGCGCGGAAGATGGACAGCTCCCGGTCCCAGTCGGGGGGGGGGTCATCGGCGGCGGCCGCATGCGGCGCAGCGAGGCGCGCGCCGCGGAGCGACCGGCAAGGCGCGGACGGGCAGGGCCGCGTCGCGGCGGGCGTGCCCCGGCAGAGACGCATCGGGGTGGGCAGGAGTGGTCGTCGGGGCGCGCGCAGCGCCGGCGCACACCGCGGCCGGCCGCCGCACTCGCACACCCCCACACCCTCCGCCATGGCCGACGCCGCCATGGTCACGGCCGACGTAGCCAAGCAGCTGTCGTTCGACGAGCCCGCGCTTGCGGCCGGCCCGCCGCCGTCGCTGCCGGCCGAGGCCGACGGCCTGGCGGCCATGGGTCTGCCCAGCGTGGACGGCTTCAGGCGGTGAGTGTGTTGGGGGGGGGGGAGCGGGGGGCATTGGGGGCTGGGAGGCGGCGTGGGCGCGGCGCGGGGGATGCGCGCGCGCGCGACGCGGCGCGCGAGGCGCGCGCCGCGACCCACGGCCGCCCGCCCAGGACGCCGCGCCGCGCTCTTCTCGCGCCTCAGGGAGGCGGAGCGCCCCCCGGCCGCCTCCGTGCCCGCGCGCCCCCTGCCCGTATCGAACGATGCACCCACCCTCCTCTCCCCTCTAGCGTCCTGGCCGCCCTGGACACCGCCAACGTGGCCCGCTTCCACCGCGTGCTGGACGTCGCCCGCGACGCCGCGCCCGGCGCGGGCGAGTCGGACAGGCGCCGGCTCGCGCGCGCGTTTGCGTCGCTCAAAAACACGTTCACCCTCTACGACGTCAAGGACGGCTTCATCGATGGCCTGGCGGAAGGCGGGCCCGACGGCGGGGAGCGGGCGCGGCTGGCGGAGTTTGAAGCGCAGGCGGCGGAATTCGGCGCGGCGGCCAAGGCCGGCAAAGCCGCCAACGCGGCCGCCGTCGACTCGGTGCGGGCCATGGTGGACGGCGTGTGCGACGCGCATGCGGCCTATGAAGCCGAGCGGGACGCGGCGCTGACGGCGCTCGACGAGGTGGAAGCGGCCGAAGGGGGGGGGGCGGCCTCTTCCCCTGGCGCCGGCTCGCCCTCCTTCCCGGGCGTCCCCCCTCACGTGGTGGCCGCCCTGGGCGAGGAAGCGGACGCGGCACGCCAGCTGGAGGCCGCGGCCGCCGCCGCCGACGCCGAGGCCGCCGCGCTCGCGGCGGCCGCCGCGGCCGACCGCGCCGAGGCCGCCGCCCTCGACGCCGAGGCCGACCGCCTGGCGCGCGCGTCGGGAGACGGCGGCGATGCCGCGGCCGCGCCTGCGACGGCGGACGAGCGCCTGGCGCGCGCGGGCGCGTGGTGCGCGGAGGCCGCGTCGCTCCTCGCCGCCCTCTCCGGCGTCGCCGTCGCCGGCGTCGCGGACGACGGCGCCCTCACCCTGGATCTCACCCCGTCCTCCGACATGTGCGACGGCGGCGGCGAGCGCGAGTCGGGGCGGCCGCCCGCGGCGGCGGCCGCGCGGCTGAGGGTCGAGTTTGCCGCGCCGTCCGCTTCCGGCCGCCCCGCCCTCGTCGCGTCCTTGACCCTGGACCCGCCGTCCGTCCCTGTAGCCGACATCGCGCCCGCGGTCGCCGGCGCGCCGTCGCCGCTCGCCGCGGCGGTCGCCGAGGTGGTCGCCCGCGCGGCCGCCCGCCTGCGCCGCGCCGAGCTCCTGGAGGAAGCCGCCGCCGCGTACGCGCTCACGCCGCCGCCGCGCGCGCGCGACGGCGACCTGGTCGCCGTCCTGCCGGGGGGCGGCGAGGCGACCGTCGCGGTGCCGGCCGCGTGGCCGCGCCCGGGCGCCCGCCTGGCCGTCACCAAGCTGACCGCGCCCCGTCCGGGCGCGGACGTCGGGCCCGCGCTGCGCGCGCTGGCCGCGCGGCGCGCGCTGGGAGACGGGTCGATCTGCGCGCTGCTGGCTGCCGCGACGGGGGCGGTGGATGGGTTGGCGTGAGAGGAGGGAGGAAAGGGGCGTGTGGGGGGGTCGTGTGTCTTCGTCTCCGTCGTTGGGGTGTGCGGGGGGAGGGCGTGGGGGTGGGGCGGCTGCATTCGTGTGTGTCGCGCGCCCTTCTTCGACCGACCCCGAAATCACACGGCGCCGCCTCCCACCTCTCACCACCCGCCGCCCCCACTCCCCCACGCAGGCGCCGCGTTTTCGTCGCCGCCGGCGCCGCCGCTCGCCGCCGCTGTCCGGCTCGCGCGCTCCGCCGCGCGCGCCACGGTGAACACGCCCCCCCCCTTCTTGAGCAGCTCCCCCGCCTCGTTGAGCGCGTCCAGCAGAGCGGGCACGTCCGGCACGTCCAGGTCGAGCTCGTCGGCGAGGGCGAGGAGCTCGCCCGCGCGCCAGGACGCGCCGTCGAGGCGGTGGGCCGACCGGGACGTCGCGGCGGCGAGCAGCCGGTCGGCCTCGGCCCGGACGCCGCCGCGCGAGCGGGAGCCGGCGTCGCCGCAGGGCCCCCACGCGGCGCCCCCGCCGGCGCGCGCGGCGGCGGCGGCGAGGTCGGCCGCGTCGGCCGCGTCGTCGGCCGTGACCACATCCCTCAAATCCGCCCGCGCCCTCGCTTCCGCCAGGCGCACCAGGCTCTCCAGCGATCGCGGCGTGGCGGGCGCCCCCCCCGCGTCGCCGTCGGCGCGCAGCGCGGCGTACGCCGCTCGCAGCGCGTCCGCCGCCTCGGCCGACAGCGTCGGGTGGCAGTGCGCCCGCGCGTACGCGACGTACGTGCGAAACAGGGATGGCGGCACCGGGTCGGCGCCCGCGTCGGCCGCGCGCAGAGCGTCGGCGAGCGGGCGGCGGGACGCGCGGTCGCGCTGCGTCGGGCTGCCGCCGCCGCCGGCTTCCCCGCCCCACGCCGCCGCGTTGGCAGCGGCTGCCGTGAGAGCGACCCGGGCGGCGGCCGCACGGGCGGGCCCGCCGGCGGCGAGGGCGAGGACGCGCGCGGCGAGCGCGGCGTCGGTCGCCGCGTCTGCGACGTCGGCCAAAACAAACACCAGGTCGAAGCGGGACACAAGGGCCGGGGGCATACGCACATTGTCCGCCAGGGTGCGGCGCGCGTCGTACGCGCCGCCGGCGGGGTTGGCCGCCGCGAGCAGCGCGGCGCGCGCGGGGAGCCGCGCGGCGACGCCCGCCTTGGCCACCACCACTTGCTGCTCCTCCATGACGCCCAGCAGCGCGGCGTGGTCGGCCGACAGCTTGTCCAGTTCGTCCACGACGGCCGCGCCGCGGTCGGCGAGGGCGAGCGCGCCGGCGTCGAGCGTCGCGGCGCCCGTCGCGGGGTCGCGCCCGACGCTGGCCGTCAGCCCGGCCGCGCTCGCGCCTCCGGAGCCGCACACGTAGACGCCGCGCGGCGCGATGGCGGCCACCGCCTGGAGCAGCTGGGATTTGCCGAGGCCGGGGTCGCCGCAGAGGAGGACGTGGATGTCCGAGCGGCGGGGGGGGCACCCCGGGGCGCGGCCCGCGGCGCGCGCGCCGCCCACGCCGCCGAACAAAGCGAGCACGAGCGCCGCTTTGACCAGGGCGTGGCCGTGGATGGCGGGGGCGAGGGCGTGGACGAGGTGGGGGAACGGCGCGCCGCCCGTCTCCGCGAGCAGGCGGGCGACGAAGCGCGCGTCCCGCCTGGAGAATGTCGCCGCCTCTGGCGGGCAATCGTGCGGCGGGTCGCCGTCGGCGGGCGGCGGGCCGCCCGGCGAGGGCGGGCGCGGTGCGCGCGGCGCGCGCGCGCGGCCGCCGCGCGCCGCGCCGCACACCGAGACCGCCTCGACCGTGAGCACGTGCACGCCGGCCGCCGCTTTGCCGCCCGCTTCGCCCACCGGGGCGACGCGGACGACGCCGACGACGGTGACCGCGTCGCCAGGGGCGGCGGCGTCGACCAAATCCGCGCACGCGTCCACGTCGACGTACGGCGGCGCGGCGGGCGTAGGGGCGGTGCTCCCGGCGTCGCTCGCGGCGGCGGGCGCGTCCTGCAGGCGCAGGCGCTGCCAGTCGATCAGGGCCGCAGACTCGAGCCGCGGCGTCGGTCTGCCCTTGCAGCCCGGCGTCGCCACGCACCCTTTCGGCACCATCACCCGCCCGTCGGGGAACCGCAAAGTCGTCGACTGCCCGCAGCCAGCGCAGTCGTAGTCGAGCGCCGCGACGCGCGGCCGCGCGCCGCCGACGCGGACGACGGACCCCGTGACCGACACCAGGCGCCCGATGGACGCCGCCCGCAGGGCGCCCACGGACGTGACCGCGGTCGCCACGTTCCACAGGCGCACCGCGGCGCGGCCGGGGTCGGGGCGGGCGGCGTCGGTCGCGTCGGGGTCGGACGGGGGTTGGAGCGCTGGGTGGCGCGCCGCGGCGCGCGAGAAGACGACCTGGCAAAGGGTGGATGTGGTGAGCGCGCACCAATTGGCCGGCGTCCGAGGGCGGGAGGGGCGGCGGGCGGGGTGCCGGAGCCCGCATCGTGCCGTCCACCCCCCCCCTCTCCTCTCACCTCGTGCGCCGCGCACGCCAGGCAGGCCAGGCCTTCATCCGGTTGCACCTCCAGGCTAGCCACCAGGTCGGGCGAGCCGGCGGCCGCGACGAGGGCCGAGTGGTCGAGCGCGAGCGCGATGCCACCCACGGCGCGCGCGGCGCCGCCGTCGAGGAAGGCCGCGCCGGCGTCGCTCGTGAAGAACGCAATCAGCTCGTCGACGAGCGCCGCGCGCCGGTCGTCGGGCGCGTGGTCGTCTTCGAAATAGCGCGGCCACGCGGCAGGGGGGGGGGGCGCCGCCATCCCGTCGCCGCCCGGGGGGCGGGTGGGGCGCGGCGCGGCCGCGGCGGCGGCGGTGGAGAGTGGCGGTGCCTGTGTCACAGTGCCAGCGCCGTCCCCGCGCCGCCGACTCTTTCACCCGCCGCCGCTCCGCCCCGCCTCGATGTCGCCGTACCCCCGCCTCCGCACCGGGGACGCGGCCCGACTGCGGGCCGTCGGGGACGCGTCGCCGTCGCCGTCGTCGACGGGCGTGAGGCGCAGCGCGAACGAGACAGTCTTGCCGTCGGGGCCCACGACAAGCGCCGGAGGGGGCGCGGGCGTCTTGGGGGGTGAAGCCACCCCGCCGACGTCGGCCGTCCCCGACGCGGCGGCCACCAGCGCGATGCCTGGGTCGGGCGGCGCTGTCACGCCAAATAGGCACGCGCGCAGCCGCCCCCACCCGCGCGGCGGCCCGCGCGACGAGTCGTGCGGGCCGACGCCGCGGCGCAGGACGACTAGGACGACGAGGCAGGACGCGACCGCGGTCGCGGCGGCGAGCTGGACGGCGGGCGCCGCGCCGAGGCCGAGCTCGCGCCTGCACGCGCCCGGCGCGCCGCACGGCTCTCCCAGGCCTGAACCGACGCCATCAACCGTGACGCCGTCGAGCCAGCGGGGCCAGGGGCCGCACACGGAGCACGCGTCGCGCAGGGAGACGCGGTGCAGGGTGGCGGCGAGCGGCTCCCACTCGTGCGGCAGGGGGCCGGAGACGCCGGTGCCGGCCAGGGACAGGTATTTTAGGGATGTGGAGGCGCCCCAGGCGGGGGGCAGGGGGCCTTTGAGGTCGCGGTTGGAGCCGAGGTCGAGCGTGATGAGAGACCGCGGCAGCGGCGCCACGGGCGGCCGCCCGCGCAGCGCGTTGCCGCTGACGTCGACCTCCACCACCTCGCTCAGGTGCCACAGCGCCGCCAGCGCGGCCGCGCCGCCGCGCAGGGGGGCGCAGGCGGGCGGGACGCAGGACACGTTGACCTCGATGACGCGCCACGCCGCGCACGCGACGCCCGCCCACCGGCACCGCCCCGCCTTGCAGTCGGGCGATCCACACGGGTCGGTGGTCGGGCGCCAGGTGGAGAGGCGGAGGCCGGGGTCGCCGACGGCGGCGTCAAAGGCGCGCAGGGCGGCCACTGGGGGATGGGGTCGACGCCGCGTTAGGGCTGACGCGCGGCGGCGCCTTCCTTCCAGCCCGCCCGCCCGCCCGCGGCGCAGTCTATGCCCGTCTCTCTAAACCCACCGTCGCGCGCGTCGGTGCCGGCGTCGCCGCCCCCAGCGAGCGCGCGCGCGGGCGCGGAGAGCGACGCGGCGGCGGCCGCCAGCAGCGCCATCAACGGCACGGGCCCGCATCGCCGCATGCCGGCGCGGGCGGCGCGGCGCGGGCGCCGGCCGGGGCGACGGGGAAGAGTGGCGGGGCGCGCAGCCTGGCCACGCCGCATTGTCTCAGCCACTCCGCCCGCCGCGACCGCCGCGACGCCGCGCACGGTGAACGGAGCCCCGTCGCCCCCATCGCGACCGGCGCCGCCGCCTAGCGCTTCTTCTTTCCCGCGCGCCGCCCGCGCCGCCGCCGCCGCCATGGCCGGCTCCGGCGAGGAGGACGCGTACGAGCCGTTTGAGGAGGCGGCATACGACGAAGACGATGTGGAAGAGCTCGCGGCCGCGGAGAGAGGGGCGGGCGAGGGCGGCGGCGCGCCGGGCGCGCCGCCGGCCGGCCGCGCCGCGCCGGCCGCCCTGGACGAGGCTGATTTGCTGCGCGGAGCCACCGCGCGCTCTGCATCTCCATCCGACGACTCGGACGGGGGCCAGGGTGGCGAAGGGGCCGAGGACGGCGCCCCCGTGTTCAACGACTCTGCCGCGGCGACCGCCGCGGTCGCCGCCATCGAGGCCGGGTCCGGCGCGGGCGTCTCGTTTGGCGACGAGGGGTCGTCCGGGTCGGACGGGGGCGGCGCCGGCGGCAGCGCGCCCCGGCCGGCGCCCGCAAAGCGCGCGCGCACGTTCGGCGCGTCGGCCGACGACATATGGGGCACCGCCCTCGCCGGCGGCGCCGCCCCCGGCGCCCGCCGCCGCGCCCGCGTGCGCGATCGCAAGCGCGCCAAAGCGGCGGAACGGGGGGCGCGCGCGCGGGAGCCGCCGCCCGCGGCGCGCGACAAGATCGCTGGGGCTCACCTCGCCGTCGTCGACGGCGACCTGCCGCGCGCGACCGCGTTGCTCAAGGAGGCGGTGCGCCTGGCGCCCAACTATCCGGACGCGTATGAAACGCTGGGCAGCGTGGCGGCGGACGCGGGGGACGGAGGTAGGAAGAAGAGAGAGCGGGGGCCGAGAGAGGACGCGTGCGCGCCCGCCCCCGCCCCTGCGCACCACCCCACCCCACCCCCCTTCCCCCAGTCCGCGCCATGAACTACCTCATGATTGCGGCCCACATGGCGTCCGACGACGGCCGCTGGCGCCGCCTGGCCAAACTGTCGGCCGACCACGGCATGCTCCGCCAAGCCATCTACTGCCTGACCAAACTCCTGGCCCGCGCCCGGGGCGACCTGGACGCCCAGTGGGACCGGGCCGTGCTGTATGCCCAAGTGGGGGAGCCGCGGCAGGCGTTGCGCGGGTTTCAGCGGCTCGCGCGCGCGCGGCCGGGCGACGGCGGCGTCGCCAAGTGGGTCGCCCGCACGCAGCACGCCCTGCGCGATCCAGGGGCGGCCGCGGCCACGCTCGAAGCCCTCCTGCGAGACCACGCGGCGTCGGCCGACTTGACCCACGTCAACATGCTGGCAGAACTGCGCCTCGCAGCGGGCGACGCGGCCGCCGCGCGCGACCTTGTCGCCTCCGCGCGCGCGCGCTGGGCGTCCGGCGGCGCCCTGCCCGCCGACTTGGAGGTCAAGGCCGCCGCCGCGGCCGCCGCCACGGGCGACGTCGACGGCGCGGAAGCGTTACTCGACGCGTGCCTGGCGACCGCCGACGCGCCGGCCGACCTGTTGGAAGCCGGCGCTGACGTCTTGGCCGACGCCGGTCGCCCCGGCGCCGCCGCCGCTTTCTACGTGCGCGCCGCCGCGCAAACGCCGCCCGACGCGCCCGGTGGCGCGTCCCTGTGGGCGCGGATGGCCGCCGCCGCACGGTCGTCGGGCGGCGACGCGGCCGAGGCCGCGGCCTGCCGCTCCCTGCTCGCCGACGCCGCCGCCGCGGCCAGAGTGCACGCGGCCGCCGCCCTGCGCCTGGCCGAGCTGTCGCTCGCCGCGGGCGACGCGGGCGCGGCCGCCGCGCTGCTCCCGACGGCTGACGCGGGCGCCGGCGCGGCGGGCGACTCGGACGCCGTCGCAGCGCGCAAAGCCGAGCTCCTGCTCGAGCTGGGCGACGTGGAAGGCTTCCTCGCCACCGCCCTGCCCCTCGCCCGCGCCGCGCTCGACCGCGCCGACGCGGCGGCCGACCTCCGCACCCAGCTCGAGCCAGGCGTGCGGAAGGCCCTCGCCCGCCGCGCCGGCCGTGGCGGCGGCGCGGCCGGCGCCCCGCCCGCTCCCCCGCCCGACGGCGACGCGGCGGCGGTCTTCAAGGGGTATGAGGGGCGCGACCGGCGCAAGCCGCACGTGCGCCGCGCGGACGAGGCCGCCGCCGGACTCGTCGCCGCCGCCGACGGCGGCGACGGCGTGGTCGTTGCAGCCGCCGCGGCGGCGGCCGCCGGCCGGGGCGAGCCGCTGCCGGCGGCCGGCTTTCGGCTGGCGACGCGCGCCGCACGCGCGCTCCTCGACGCCGGCCGCACCGACGACGCAGCCGCCCTGCTCACCCGCCTGGCGCGCTTTACTCGGCGCCCGCGCCGCGCGGACGACGGCGCGGACGCGCTCGCGGTGCTGCACGCGCGCGCCGCGCTTGCTCGCGGCGACCGCGGCGCGGCGGCGCCCGCCTTGCGCGACGTGTGCGGGCGGCGGCCGCACTGTAACGCGGCCTGGAACGTCTACGCGCGCGCGGCGGCGGCTGCAGGGGCCGCAAGGGCGGCGCCGCGGTGGTTGGCGGCGGCCGTTGACGCGGGCGCGGCCGCCGCCGGCACCTCTGGCGCCCCGGCCACCCCCCCTCTCCCCCCGCTCGTCCTCCTGGGCGCCGCGCACGCGTGTGGGGGCGACCCCGCCCGCGGCGCTGCCGAACTCGCCGCCGCACGCGCGGCCGCGCCGGGGGAGCCACTGCCCGCGCTCTGCCTCGCAGTCGCGCTGGCGACGCTGGCGACGTCGCGCGGCGGTGCTGCTGGTCCTGCGGACCGCGACAGGGTCGCCGCGGCGGCGCTGGCGCACGGCGCCGACTATGCTTCCGCGCGCGGCGTTCCCGCGGAAGCTGCCTACAACTTGGGCCGCCTCGCCCACGGCCTGGGCCTGCCCGCCGCGGCCGCGGGCCTGTACGCGCGGGCCCTGGCCGCTTCCGACGCGGCGGCCGAAGCCAAGCCGGCCGCCGGCGCGGCACCGCCGCCGGCGCCGCCGACGCCCGAGGCCGCCCACAACCTGGCCCTGCTCCTGCGCGCGTCGGGAGCCAATGACGCGGCGCGCCGGGTGCTGAGGCGGTGGGCGACGGTGTGAAAGAGGAGGACGAGGGGAGGGCGTGATGTTTTGGGGGCGGGCGTCGTTTTGCCAGGTGTCGCGCTGCCGCGGCAAGCTTTTGCTCAAACAACCCGAAAACCGAGAAAAACAAAAAATCACACGCTGCCCAGCCCCGCCCCCGCCGAGCCCGCGCGCCACGCGCCCGACCCCGCGCCCGCCGCGACGAACATCAGCCGCCGGCCGAGCTCCCCGCCCCCCCACGCCCGCGCCGCCGGCGGCGCCGCAGGCGGCGGCGCGGGCCGGGACCGGCGCCAGGGGCCGTCGCCGGCGGCGGCGTCAAGGGTCGACCGCGTGACGACGCCGACGACCGCGCCGCGCGGTTCGGTCACAGGGAGGCAGCGCAGCCCCAGTGAGACGAAAAGGGCGTGAGCACGCGAGGCGGGACAGTCCGGGCGAACGGTGACGGGGGCGGGGTCCATGAGGGGGCGCAAGTCCAGGAACGCAGCGCGCGGCGCGCGCGCGGCCGCCGCGCGCGCGGCCGCCTTGGCTCCCGCACCGCCGCCACCGCGCCCGCCGCAGGCCGCCAGGCGGGCGGCGACGTCGTCGGCCGTCGTGGGCGCGCCGGGGAGGGGAGTGCCGCCGGCGTCGCACCACGCGCCGGCGGCGAGCGCCGCGACGATGTGCCGCCGCGGGACGAGACCGGCCAGGGTGCCTTGACGGCGCGAAGGGAGAGGAATGATGACCGCGTCGAGGAGGGCGCCGTCGATGGCGGCGTCGGCCTCGGCCTCGGCCGCCACGACGACCGGGAACGAGCCGTGCGCCGCCCTCTCGAGCACGGCCGCCACGACCCCCACCCCCTCGACCTCGCCCAAGCACACCACCCCGCGCGCACACACATCGCCCGCGGTGCGCCCCGCCAGGCCGGCCGGCGGCGTGGGGCGAAGGAACACGACCCGGCCGTCGGCGTCGGCGTCGGACTCGTACACGCCCCCAGGGAGCAGCAAATCCCCCACCCAGTTGGCGGCGATGGCGGCCACAGCGATGCCCAGCAGAAACTCGACGGAGCGGGTGCCCTCCACGACGACGACGACGAGGGCGACCGACGCGCGGAAGACGCCGCCGAGCGCGGCGGTCGCGCCCACCATCGCGTACAGGCCCGGCTGAATCTCCCACCCCGGCAACGCGGCGGCGAGGAGCAAGCCCGCCGTGCCGCCGGCGGCGCCGCCGGCGAGGATGGCGGGGGTGAAGAGGCCGCCGGGGACGGCGGTCGCCGACACGGCAACCATGGCCGCCACGTACGCAGGGACCAGCAGCGCCAGCGACCGTAGCGTGAAGTAGCACGAGGTGCCGGAGCAGACGTCAAACCGGGGCGAGAGCTCGCCGAGGGAGAAGATGTGGCGAATGGTGTCGACGGGCGGCGCGAAGAAGGCCGACGCGAGGTCGTTGTACGTCCCGCCCCCACAGTTCAGGGCGAACCCAAACCCTTTGGCCTGCCACTCCGGCACGTCGACGCAGCGGCCGGCGGTGGCGGACAGCGCAAACATGGAGAGGACGACGAGGGCGGCGGTGACGGCCGCGCGGCGCGCGCGCGCGGCCGGCGTCGCGCCAGCCCCCGGTCCCCGCGACCTGGCCAGCGCTCGGTGCGCCACCTGGTACCCCGCCCCCAGCAGCCCCCCCCCCGCGGCGACGGCCGCGATGAGGGGGAGCTGGTGCGCCCACTGGAGCGCAGTCAGCGGCGACACGCCGCGGAAGCCGAGCAGGCCGGACAGGGAGCGAGGGTAGAGCTGGGACACGGTGGCGACTGCCACGGTGCCGGCGGCGAGGGACCGCATGGCGACCTGTGGGGAGAGAAGGAGGGAAGGGGAGGGTGAGAGGGAGGAGGGGTCGGCGCAGCGGTACAACCGGTCGGCAGCGCTCGCCACCCCCACCCCCACCCCCCCACTCTCCACCTTGCGGCTCCAGTGGGTGCACGCCTCCTCCATGCCAAAGAGGACGCCCCCGACGGGGGCGCCGAAGGCGGCGGCGAGGCCGGCCGCGACGCCGGCGGAGACAAACTCGCGGCGGTCGGCGTCGGAGGCCAGAATGCGGCGGCGCGGGGGTGGCGGGGCGAGGAGGGAGTCGGAAGAGCCGCCGCGGCCGCGGCCGCTCACCCTCGACACCCCGTTCACCGCCGCCCCCGCCGCGTCCCACGCCGCGCCCGCCCCGCGCGCGCACGCGTCCGCGGTGGCGGCGCCCAGATGGATCATGGGGGCTTCCGCGCCGAGGCCGACGTTGGCCGCGACGCCGAGCACTGTTCCGACAAACTTGACGGCCAGCGTCTTTGCGTCCAGCAACCCCGGCAGCGACGACCCGTTCAAATGGGCCATGACGAGCGACACGCCGCCGCCGGCGGCGAGGGGCGCGGCCGCCGCGACGAGGCCGGCGGCCGCGCCCGCGAGCGACGCCGACCACGCGGCGTGCGCCAGCGCGGCGGCCGCGACGGCGCGGTTGGAGTTGTTGCCCGCGCGGATGATGGCGTGCACGCCGGCGTTGATGGTTTGGAGGAGAAACTCCGACGCGGACGCGAGCCCCGCGGCGAGCGCGCCCACGCACAGGCCCAGGGCCAGAGTGGCCGCCAGCTTGAACGGGGTGTGCGGCTTGATGCTGCAGAGATAGAGAGAGGGGTGTGAAGGGCGGGGAATGGGTGGTGGGTCGGTGCCGGGGCGCGCGCCTTCGCCCCGGCCATCGGCCGGCGGTTGGCCTCCCGCCCGCCTCCTCCCGCCCCATGCCCACTCCCACCATCACCCACCCCAGCACCCGGTCGTCGTCGGCCGCGGCGGCCGCCGCCGCGGCGCGCGTCGCGCACGCATGGTAGTCGAGCGACTCGGCGGCGCGCGGGGTGGGCGCAGGAGGGGTCGGCATGGCGGCAGGGGCCGGGCTCGGGGCGGCGGCCGCCGCCGGCGCCCGCCACGGCACAGGGAAAGTGTGGCGGGCCGGCGGCGCGCGCACTCTCCTGCGCAGCGGCCGCCCCGGCCCGCCCCCAATGGCGCCCTCCCGACCCGTGGCGGCGTCCGCCGCCATGGGCGCGCTGGTCGGGTCGCTGGCGGCTCGGTGAGGGCGGGGCAGGGCGCGGCGCGCGCGCGCCGCATGGCGCAGCGTGGCTCCACGTGACCTGCCGCCCGCCGCCGCCCTCACTGGGCGCGCGAGGGGCGCATGTAGCGGGAAACGGGGATGATGACGCCCCAAACCCGCCCCAAACTCTTGCAGCCTGCCGCGCCGCCGCGGCCCCACCGCCGCGCGCTCGCTAGAGCCCGCCGACACCGCCCTCGTCTCCGCCCTGGCCGCCCACCCCGATACCGCCTGGCTGGTGGCCGGGTGGCCGCCAGCGGGGGAGCGGGATTCGGAAAAGGCGGCCCTGCTCGCGGGCTTGCGCGGCGCCCTCTCGCAGTCGAAACCGCTCGACGCCTTGCGCCTCGCCGTGCTGCGCCCGCCCACGCTGGAGCGTCGGCCGCAGACGCTAAAAGCGCCGCACAAGGGGGTCCCGGACCGGGTCGACCCCTACTACTGGCTGCGCGACGACGCGCGGACCGACCGCGGCGTGCTCGCCGCGCTCGCCGCGGAGAACGCGCACACCGACGCCGTCCTGGCCGACGCGGCGCCCGTCGCGGCTGCGTTGGCGGCCGAGATGCGGGCCGCGATTCAAGAGGCGGATGAAGGGGCGCCCTTGTTGAAGCGCGGTTTTTGGTGGAACTGGAAAACGGTCGAGGGCGGCCAGCACCGCGTGCACACCCGGCGCAAGGCGGTCGCCTGCCCGGGCGGCGCGGCCGCGACCGAGGCGGACGCGCCGGGGGAGGGGGACGGGCCCGTGGAGGTGGTCCTGGACGAAGACGCGCGCGCCGCCAAGCACGCCTTCTACATGGCCTCCGGCCTCACCGTGTCCCCCGACGGCCGCCTCGCCGCGTGGGGCGAGGACACCGAGGGCGGCGAGAAGTTTGTGCTGCTGGTGAAAGACTTGGAGGCGGGGCAGTTTGTCGGCGAGCCGATTCCCGAGACCGCGGGCGAGTACGCGTTTTCGGTCGACGGCGCCGCGATTTTTTACTCGAAAAAGGACGCCCTGGACCGGCCGCACCAGATCTGGCGGCACGACGTGGCGCGGCCGGCGGAGGGACGCGGCGCGAGCGAGGCCGGCGACGGCAACGGCGGCGACGGCGCGTCGCCCGCGGGCACCCCGCGCCCCGCCACGCCCGCGCTTCCGACCTCCACCGACACCCTGGTCTTTCAGGAAGACGACCCCGCGTTTTACGTGGGCGTGCACCGCACGCGGGACGACGCTCTGATTCTGATTACGTCTGGGTCGGCCATAACGAACGAAGTCCTCGCCATCCGCGCCGCGCACCCCACTGACGCCCCCGTCGTTATCTTGGCCCGGGAGCACGATGTGGAGCATGACGTGGCGAGCCACCGAGGGTGGGGCGCGCTGCTAGTGTCACGGCGCACGCCCGCCATGCCCAACTCGGCGCTCATCATGCTCCCGATCGACGCCACGGCCCCTTTACGCCCTTTGGACCCCTCCGACGCCATCACCCTCGTCCCCCACCGCGCTGACGTGAAGCTGGACGATTTCGAGGTCGGACGGTCCCTCGTCGCGCTCTTCGAGCGCGGCGCCGACGGCCTCCAGTCGTGCACGTTCTTCCGTGTCAAGTCCTGCCCGTCCCGCGCCATTGCGTCCCTCGCCCCAGGCCACGCGGTCAACTTCTCGGACGCGGCGTACGAGCTGGGTGCCGGGCCGCAAGGCGACTGGGACTCTCCCGTCCTCCGCGTCGCCTATTCGTCCCTGCGCACGCCGCCATCGACTATCGACATCCACACTCGCACCCACGCGCGCGCGTTCAAGCGGACGGCCCCTGTCGGCGGCGGGTTCGACTCGTCCAAATACGTGACCGCGCGCGAGTGGGCCTTTTCGCACTACGGCGTCCGTGTCCCCGTCTCCCTCGTGTACAGGGCGGATCTGGTGACCCCCGGCGTCCCCGCCCCCCTGCTCCTCAACGGGTACGGGTCCTACGAGGTGTCCAACAACGCGTCGTGGCGGCAGGGCAAGCTGCCGCTGCTCGACCGGGGGTGGGTCTTTGCCATCGCGCACGTGCGGGGGGGGGGGGACTGCGGACGCAGCTGGTACACGGTGCGTGGGGGCGAGGGTGGAGGGGGTGGGGCGAGTTTTGGGGGCGGGCGTCGACCGACCCCTCTCGTCTCGTCCGGGGGGGGGGGGGGGGGCGCCGCCGCGCGGGGCCCCCCCGCGGGGCCCCCCCCCGCGGATCGCGCCTGTCCGGTCGCGAGCGAGGCGTCGCGCA
>Ga0315273_10000199_pt1 | contig 56765 bp, 81 predicted proteins | sample YL17G02_0_MG_FD_205753 | JGI IMG/M metagenome (GOLD analysis project Ga0315273, IMG submission 205753) | Sediment microbial communities from Yellowstone Lake, YNP, Wyoming, USA - YL17G02_0 | ecosystem: Environmental > Aquatic > Freshwater > Lake > Sediment | place: USA: Wyoming | collected... | reverse complement strand
TGGATATGCGCGTCACCGGCGAGAAGTGTCTCTGCAATCTCCAGCGCCACTCGCATCTGTTTCCGGCTCGGTCCCTTCACCTTGGGCGGCGTCGCGACGAGGTTCCACGCGACCACCCGCGCCCGCAGCGCGTTGTCCCTGGCCTCCTGCGCCGTTCGACCGACGCCGTGGATCTGACCCGAGTTGTCGGCTGACGCGGCCCACGAACATCCGTCGTCATCCCCCTCCCTGAGGCAATGTTGTCGGACGGTGACAATCCTAATGTCGGCTATGAATCCAGCCTCAGGATCGAGCGTTGCGGTCCAAATCTGCTGCTGGATTGTGAACCGAAAACATCCACAGTGTCCGCTGTTGTCTTCCTTGCGGTACATGCACATCTCGGAATCGATGCCGAGATGGCACGCTCGTGGGTGTCCGCAGTTTGCGCAACGTCGCTTCATCTTGCTCACGCCGACACCGGTTCGCAGGCGCAGATCAAACACCAGAGCCGGCGCACCGCGGCATGAGCGAAGAACACGCGCGGATTCGGAACCCGTCCGAGGCGGGAGATGAACTCTCCGTTATTGTCCTCGTGCGCCTCGCTCAGTCTGCGCAAGATCGTCGACATATCCTCGTCGCAGCGCGCGACTGCGCCCATCGCCTGATCGATCGTCCTCCGACGCTTGATCGGCATCGCCTCGTCGTTGTCTCGGCGATAGTCGTCGATCTCGCGTTTGAGGTCGTACAGCAAAACTGCGGGCTCGACCGCCTCGGTGATCTCGTGGCCCATGCCGATCCTCGCCTTGCCAGCGACATACGAATCGGTCTTCGGATGGCCTCCGATCCATTGGATGTGCGCCTTGGCGTCGCGCGAGTCTGAGAACCATCGGAAGATGCAGTCGGGCGAGTCGCCGCCGACGAAGAGGCCGCCGCGGATCACAATGATCTCGGCGCAGAAGTTTGCCTCCCAGCCACCGTCCGTGTTCCTGCTGTAGAGCGCGTAGCGATGCCCGTTGTCTCGTGTCTCGCGGATCACGTGTTTCGCAAATGCGCCCTCCGCCTGGGCGTTGAACGCGTCGTAGTACGCAGTCGCCGAGATCGGCTGTAATCCGTGTCGATGAACCGTCGATTCTGTTGTCATGTCGAACCTCCTGCTTCGTGCGGCACCGTTTCCCCCGGCGCACACGCTCTGTTATCCGCCGATCGTCGCTGGTGGCAGCGGCGCGCTGTGAACCACATACGTCCCGTCGGCGCGGTACGTCTCCAGAAGAACCCCCGGCTCGCTCCATGTGCCAGGGACCGATTGCCATATTTCGACGCTACACCACCGCCCGCCCATGGCGTTGTGGCGCGCTGACCAGCGCAATCCTTCCTCTTCTGCAGGACAGTCTTTGTCTGCGCGGCCGAGGATCCTGCAACAGCAGAGGGGGAGCGGCTCGTCCGCCTCGGTCTTCTTGACGATCAGCACGTACCACGTGCCTTCGCTCTCGCTCACGATGAAGGTGCCGTCAGCTTGGCGCTGTATTTTCATCGGCGTCGGCTCGCGCTCAACACGTGCCCGGCATCCCCGACCTCGCATTCGCCGATCCGCTCGACCGGGAGCTTCCATCGGCGTTTTGCCAAAAGCGATGCGGCGACCTCGCGCGAGCAGCGGTCGGGGTAATAGGTCGTCACGTTGCCCGATCGATCCTGCCCCTCGACCACGTGCTCACCTTTGCGACGTGGCATTCGCTTCGCGATCTTCACGTACTTGACGAAGTCTGGATCGACCCGCGCGAGCACCTTGGCCGGCAGTGCGTCGTAGGCCGCGATAGCGTCCGGTTTCACACGAGCCCGGTACTCGGACGGAGGCGCGATCCCCATCTCGCGATGCAGCAGCTCGCCGCGCGGCAGCCCGTACTTCTCCTCCTCGTCGAGCAGCGTATTCACGCGCAACACGTCGACGATGTCGTTGAAGAGAAGCGAGAGTTCCAGCGTCGTGACGGTCCCACGGGGCCACTTCGCGGCATGTCCGTGCTGGTCCCACGCCCAGGACTCCCACCGATCTTTCGGGTGCATGAGCGGGTGATCCTCGACGCAGCTGACGGGAAGCGAGCTGAGCATCATGCGGCGCCACGCCATGGCCCAGCCGGGACAGTTGCGGCAGTCGGCGTGCGTGTGGCCCGGCAGTCGAATGCCGCCCGTCTTCGTGCCCTTCGGCGCGCCCGCTGCGACGATTCGGCGCGCCTCCTCTGCATGCTCGACCGGAACATTCCATCCGCGCTCTACGGCGTTCCAGCGGCCGCCGAGTTCGCGCAGCTGCGTACGGACGGGATAGGTGTCCCCGCCGACGAGTTCGGTCGGGCCGGTCGCGCGCGGCGGCCGCGGACCGGTCGGACGATCCTCCTTGCGGGAGGCGTACGACCACGCCATCGAGTCCGCCGAGGCAACGCTCCCGCACGCCTGCCGCAGTCCGATCGTCGACAGCCCGAACGCATGTAGCTTGAGTCCGCGCTGCGCGAGTGTGATCAGGATCTCGGCCGCATCGCCACACACCTGCCGACGGCAGACCGACCCGACGCCCACGCGCGCTTCGTTCTGCAGGTTCACACCGGCCTTCTCGTACATATCCGCGTGATGCAAGTACTCGCTCAGCAACGATCCCTGCAGTACCGGGATCGCGGGGATGTGCATCGCACGCAGTTCGAGGTAGTTCGCAAGCGTCAGATCCTGATGTTGCCGGATCGTTTTCCCGCTCGATTTGAGTGCTCCTTCCTCGACCATCCAATCCTGTGGCGCGACCCAGTCGAGGCGCCCGATCTCGTTCGACCAGAACCTGACTTCGCGCGCGAACTGCCGCGCGCCGACCGACCATCCGCCCTTGCGGTGCACCTCGGTGAAGCCCCCCGAGTCCATCGCCCACGGCACCTTCGAACGCGGAAGCGCGCCCTTGAAGCGCAAGAGTCGCGAGCGCGAAAGAAAGGCCGGGACATCGAGCGTCGTCAGCCAGCTCACTTCTTTGGCCCCGAGGTAGAAGATCATCGCTCGACCCTACCACCAAGATTGACGCCGGTGACGTGGCCGGATGAAGCTGCGCACCTATGAAGCCCATCGAGATTCGATCTGCGCGCTTTGTTCTCGTCGTCGATGAACAGCAGATCACCTTCGATCCCGAGCTGCTCACTGCCGACGGCTTCGACGCGGCCATCATCGGCGTCGCGTCGCGCTGCGGGATGCAGCCGGTCGTCGTTTACGACCGGGCGAAGTGCCTGGAGATCCTGATGGCCAACGACGACATGGACTACGAAACCGCCGAAGAGTTTTTCGAGTTCAACGTCGCGGGCGCGTACGTCGGCGAGCGAACGCCCATGTACCTGATGCCGGTGGCCGATCTCGATGCGACCGACGACGACTCGGCCACGGGGTGATAGAGTTCGCTCGTGCAGCCGCCGAACCCACGCCAGTCCGACTTCCGCAGTGGTGCCCGCTTCTCGGCTTGGTGGATCGTCATGCGCCAGGACGGAGCGCTGCTCTGCGCGATACAAGGCCGCAGCTTCATGCGGCAGTTCAAGCGCTCGCTGCTCATCTGGCCGTTCAGCACGCTCATGGGCGATCCGTCCGACGACGGCGCCTGGGACGCTGGGTGGACGACTCGGTTCTACTCGAAGCTTCTCGAAGACGAAGGTTGGCCGGCGAGCCAGATTCCATTCACAGGCGACTCGCCGCGCTTTACGCGCCAGATGCTGCAGCTCGCAATCTGGTGGCTGTACTACCGACACGCGACGACGCCAGACGCGATCGTGTTGCCGGCGGATGTGCTGCTGCCCGAGTACGGCGTGGCGCCGGCGAACGACGGCATGGGACAAGAAGACACGACCCCGGCCTGCGAGCCGATCAGCGTGGCGCGTGCCGCGAACCCGAACACGGCTGCGGTTCGCCTCGCCGGTTGGCAATCGCCGCCCCTGCTCGTGCCAGCGCTCGGCATCCTCGCTCTCGGCAGCCTGCTCGTTTGGAGCTTCACGCGGAAGGCAAGGTAGATGGCCCCGCGGAAGAATCCCGAATGGACGAACAGCGCTCTGACGCGGCACTGGTCGCAAATCGAGAACGTCGTCGGCCGCAAGCACATGCCGGTCATCACCGAGCGGTCGACACGGATGCTCATCGCCGAGGAGTTCGGATCGGGCGCATTCGGCACCGTGATCCCGACCAAGACGAACGGCATCGTGCTCAAGGTCACCTCGGACGAGACCGAGGCGCGCTTTGCAGCCATCGCGATGTCTCTCAACAACTGGCCGAAGGGGATGGTGCGGTACTACGCCGCGCTCCGGCTCAGGGGGCGTCACGAGACTCGCCCGATCTATGCGCTGTGGCGTGAAGAGGCCTTCGACGTCGGCCACGTCCAGGGGTGGTTTCTGCGCCGGCCCGATGACTACACCCGCGCCGGCTACCGCCTGTTCCACCAGCGGCTCGATATCCTGCAGTTGCTTGGTTGGATGGTTGTGAAGGAAGTCGATCCGTACGCCGGCATGGAGCGCCGCGGACGCGCGAAGCCGAGCGTCGACCGGGCGCGCGTGCGTACCATCGCTGCGAAGTACCGCGACACTCTCACGGTCTCGTTGCGTGACTCGGACGAGGTCGAGGACCGGGTCAATAACATCGACGACCTCACCGAACGAACGGCGTATGCGCTCGCGCTGTTCGAAGAATGCGCGCTGCGGATCTCGCTCGAAGACTTCGCGCCAGAGATCGGCGAGGCAATCCACTCGTACGTTCAACGTGGCGTCCTGCTGTCGGATGTGCATATGGGCAACATCGGCCGCGTGCGTCGACGTTCGGGCCGGTCGACCGCGGTGATCACCGACCCCGGCGTCACGGTCAGGCTTCTTGCGAGTCTGGACACGATCGTGCCCGTTTCCGTCGAGCGCGCGAAGTCGAGCGACTGGCATCGAGCGGCGTAGGGTCACGCTTCCTCGTTCGGGTCTTCAGCGGAGCCCAGCACGTCTGCGAGGGCCAGCTTCTCAGCCTCTTCCCGCGACATCCCACCGTCGTACTGCATAATCGCAGCGCGCTCGTTCCAGGCTTCTTTCTGATCTGGAGTCAGGTCAGAAACGGATAGCCGAGGCGTCATGCTGACCCTCGTACCGTCCTGGCGGGCAGCGTGAAGCCCTTGAGCACGAGCGCGCCGGGCAACAGGTCCATGCCGTCCGGCCGCCGGTCCCACTTCCGGCTGAGCATCTGCTTGTCGACGCGCTTGGCGATGACGTCTTCACAGAACGCGATCCAGTCATCGCGGAATGCGGCGCGTGGACGAGTGAGCTTCGCGGCGTTGATGATGAACACGAGTCCCTGCGTGCGAAGCTCGACGCCGCAGACTTCGAAGCCGAGCGCCATCTCGTGGTAGACGGAGACGTAGATGTCGTCCGCGGCGAATCCGATCTTGCGCAGGGCCTCCCAGTAAATCCAGCAAGCGAGAACATCGGGCGCGTATCGGGGCTTCATTGGTACCAGCCCCACACGAGCAGCGAGCCCGAGTACCGTCCCCAGCCGCTCGCGAGCATCTCGTCCTCCATCGACTGCAGATGGCCGCCCTTGATGCCGAACACGGAGGCGTACGGCTTGTCCCAGGCCTGCCACGTCGCGACGGTGAGGCCCTCGTCGATTGCACGTTGCACCATCGCGAGAACGGGCAGCGGCAAGAACGAGAGGTCGACAGGTTTCTTGAGCTTCGACGACCACCCAGGATCGGGCGTTGTCGCTGCAGGACGGCCCGCCCATGGGACGTCCGTCGACGGGACGGAGGGAGCGACGCTCGACGGCGCCGGCGGACCTGCTGGGGGCGATAGAAGCGATCCGAGCAGCGATGGCTGTTGCGGCTTCGTCATGGCTGTCTCTCGGGTTGCGAGTCAGTAGTCGGTAGGTGACGCGCGAGGGAATTCTCCCGAGCCCGCATCGCATCAAACGGACCGTCCGTCGTCGGCGTCACCCAGTCGGGAACGACGAGGGCGACGCCTCTGGTATGGCTAAGAATCTCTCGCATGCGATCGTTGCTGAGTCCGGCGTCGAACAGACTGACGAATCCGATGCTGCTGAGGATGTCGCGAGCTGCACTCGGGCCGTGGCCAGACACGCGAGTCGCCACCACGAGCCGATCCCTCGAACTCAAATAGAATCGGATCGTGCGATCAAGCTGCATCGCGCGGGTCAGAGACATCATGAACCACATTGGAACGCCAGCGTCGCAGAGCGCAGCAACGACCGGCGCGTTCTCGAACTCGCAGAGCGCTTGGGTGAGCGCGCGCTCAAGGATCTCGTTGAATCGCTTGTCGTGCAGACCCTTCCAATGCTTCGACTCGCTCACGGATCCCTCGTCAGGCGTGCCAGCACGCCAGCGATCCCGACGACGCGTGCGTATCTCTTCGCCTCGGTCGCCTTGGCAAGCTCCACGCACAACCGATCGTGCTGGCGCTCCTTATCGATCGTGTAGCGCTCGATCTCGGGCCGCTCGCAATCGAACAAGTGCACACCAGAGATGTAGGTAGTGCCGTCGCCCGCTTCTACGCGCCACATCCGATTCATGTTCGTGTAGATCACACTGCGCTGAAGCGAGCCGCGGCGGCGGAAGTACTTCACCTGCCCGTTGACCAACTGCCGGCCGTCGCGATCAGTGTTGTACGAACCGTACTCTGCGAACGTCGGCCAGCCGGTCTCGTCGCGCGCGAACCGATGACAATGCCTCTTCTGCTCGTACTCGCCATCCCAGTGACGATTGAACTCTTCCAGCGGGCTCTCGTCGGAGTGGCGACCCTCGGCACGCATGAGTACCGCCCCCGGTGTCGCGAGGTCGTCGCCGCTGTACCCGAGGCTGCGCAGTTTTCGGATCACCACGTTCATCTCGACGACGCACGCCAACCGGAGGTGGCGTGGCATCTTCGCGAACTTCTGCGATTCGTATCGACCGCCGTGCGGATGCGTCGCGTTCACGTCCTGGTGAAACGAGACACTCATCATACGGCCCGAGGCTTCGGCAACGAGCCGCAGATCGCCTCTCGATCCGACGTAGTGCCAACGCGCGATCGACGGGTAGTTCTTGACCGTGTCCGGGTCTCGCTCGACCGACCAGCCTCGCAGTCGAAGTCGACCGAGCACGCCTCGCAGGACGAGCGTCAGCGCCTCCTGGTTTGGCTCCGCCTCCCAGGCTGCGACGAACGTGTCATGCATGCGGACTTCGCCAACACGCAGCAGTCGCGGCCCATCCGGCGCAGTCGCCGCAACTTCTACTCTCATGGCTTCGGCGCTGCCTTCGGCTTCGGCGAGGCGTACTACTACAGCCGCGATTCCTCCTGCCCTGGCCCAAACTGAGCTCATCCACGACTGCGGTCGAACGCGCAGCTTGCGCAGATTGCGTTGTCTCTTGCGTTTCTGATCAGTCGTTTGCTTCATGGGCCAAGTCCTTTTCTGGGGCCCGGCTCGGCGGGCCCTGCAGGTTTCTGTGCGGCCAGGATGGCCGTCCGAATTCGTGTCTCAGGGAACGCAAGCGTGATCGCTGCTCGCTGCAGATAGACGTCGCGTTCCAGGTCATCGAGCGGCGCAATGGCGAACGCGAGTTTGCGGAGCGTCGCGATTCGGTCGGCCTGATGATCCTCCGTCGAGAGCGCCAGATCACTGATCAGCCACTCGTGCCACGCTGCCGCGTCCCGAAGCAGCTCGGTCATATATGCCGATCCGCCGTCCCGGAGTAGCGAGTCTGGATCGTGAGCCCGCGTGACACCGTTCTCCCACTGTTTGTCCGTCAGTTTCCGCTCCGGGAGTGTCGCCACGCGCACCGACAGGCCCGCAGCGACCAGAAGAGGTCCCGCGACGCGCGTCGCTCGCAGGCCGGCAAGGTCACCGTCGAAGACGATGGTCACGGTCTCCGCGCACCGGCGCAGCAGTCGCGCCTGGGCTTCTGTGAACGCCGTGCCGAGTGGTGCCACCGTCACGTTGATGCCGGCGGCGTGCATCGCGCAGACGTCCACGTTGCCTTCGACGAGCACTGCCTCAGCATTCTCGACCATCGGTCGACGCGCGGCCGCGAGCCCGAATAGATGATCGCCCTTGCGGTACAGAGGCGTCTCCGGGCTGTTGATGTACTTTCCAGCGTCCTCGGGCACGATCCCGGCCGGGAAGGCGTCTGGAGCGCCGGGGAGGATCCTGCCCGAGAACGCGATCACCCGACTGCGGCGGTCGAGGATCGGGAACATCAGCCGGTGGCGGAACCGGTCGTACCAGCCGCCGTGTTTGTTCGGGATCAGCAGCCCGGCAGCTTCGCCGTCGGCGGGCGACACGCCACAGCGATAGAACTCCAAGGCGAGCGCGTCCCAGGCAGCTGGCGCGTAGCCGAGGCCGAACTCGGATACGATCTCGGTCGGGATACTGCGCTTCTCGATGTATGCGCGCGCTGCCTGTCCTGCCGGCGTCGAGAGTTGGTCGAAATAGAAGCGCGCGGCGATCGTCGACACTTCGTACAATCGCTCCATCTGCTCGCGCACGCGAGCCCGCTCGGCCTTCTGCGGCGCCGGCATCTCGGCATCGATCTCGATCCCGGCCCGCTCGGCGAGGGCGGTCACGGCCTCGACGTACTGGAACCCCTCGATCCGTTCATAGAACGAGATCACATCCCCGCCGGCCTTGCACCCGAAGCAGTGGTACAGGCCGCCGTCTGGATCGACGCTGAACGAGGGAGTCTTCTCCTGGTGGAACGGACACCGGGCCACCATCCGCCGACCCGACTTCCGCAGCGGCACGTACTGCGCGACGAGGTCGGCGATGTCGACGGCGCGCTTCACAGCGTCGCGTGTGGCGTCCGTGATCACGACGCGCTCACACAGACACCTCAGCCTTGATCGCGGGATGAGGGTCGTACCCTTCGAGCGTGAAGTGCTCCGGCTTGAACCCGAAGATATCGCGCACGTTGGGATCGATCTGTATCGTCGGTAGTAGGCGAGGCGGCCGCGAAATCTGCAGCGCGGCCTGCTCGAAGTGGTTCCGGTAGATGTGCGCGTCGCCGAACGTATGGACGAACTCGCCGGGCGTGAGATCGCACACCTGCGCGATCATCATCGTGAGCAGCGCGTAGCTCGCGATGTTGAACGGCACTCCAAGGATGCAGTCCGCGCTGCGCTGGTAGAGCTGACAGCTCAGCTCACCGTCTTGCACGTAGAACTGGAACAGCGTGTGGCACGGCGGCAGTGCAACTCGCGTCGCCTCGGCCGGATTCCACGCCGAGACGATCAGGCGCCGGCTGTTCGGGTTCGTCTTGATGTCGTGGATGATGCCAGCGCTATTCGTGAAGCCAAGCCGACCGATTCGCCACGCGAAACATGTCATCTTCAATCCTCTGTGAGATGGTTCGATCAGCCGCGGGCCGAACGCCGCGCCAGCTGCAGTGCGGGCGACACCCGCAGGGCTTCCAGGTCGCTCACGCCCTGGGCGAGCGCCCGCAGCGCGCTGGTGCCTTCGGCAACGTCAGCGTCGGAGTCGAGAAGCGCGGCAAGGACTTCGCGTTCGAGCGCGATCTGCACGCGAGGGAGCGTGTCTTTCAGCAGTGCGAGCACCGCCCGGATCTTCGTGGTGCGCGTGCCGAGATCGCTCGTCGCCTGGGTCCACTGCGAGAGTGCGTCATCGGTCGCGGCCGGGCCTGCAACACGAACGGCCGGCGCCGCAGGCTCGCCCGTCGGTGCGAACAGCAGAGTGTCGGGCGAGGGCGGCACGACTGGCGGTCGGGCTTTCTTGACCGAGGGCCGGCGCACGCGCGGGAGCTTGAAGCCCTTCGGGAACTTCACGTTCTCGATCCCGAGCCACTGGTTCGTTGCTGACCGGTACTCGATGCGGTACGAGCCCTGACCGAACTCGCCGGCCCGCACCCGACCGACCGAGTTCGTTGCGCGAGGATCGCCCTGCGCAACGAGATCGCGGGCTCCGCCCTTCTGGCCCGAGCCGACTCGGTACTTGTAAATTCGTGCCTCGACCGCGTGTTTCGGGATGGACATCGGACGCTCCTTCGTGCCGCCAGCACGACGTTGAGAGGCGACTCTACCAGGACGGATGACCGTGTCAACTGTCGTGCATCGAAGCGTCAATTACACCAGAAGCCATTTGCCACCCGCGGTCGGATTACGCGTCGCGAAGATAGCGCTGCAAGTCACGGACGAACGCGCGACCCGGAGTCTCCGGCGGTTCTGGTTTCCCTTGAGCCTGCTCCCAGATCGCGAATATCAGCGTACGCGGGCCGATCGAGCCGTGGTTCCGGTCTTCTGCAATCTCCGCAATCACATGCTCTGGCACGTCGAGTTCAACGGCGCGGGCGGCCAGTCGCGAGAGTTCGACACGAGTACGATCTGCTGCAGTGTGAATCATGACTCGACCACTGACCCCTTTCGCGGCAGCGTGTAGCAGTAGACCCACTTCGGAAAGCCCTGCGTCATTTCGCTGAGACCGACCCTGTGTCGTTCGAGGAGCCCAGCGCGCCACATCGCACGCAGTAGACTCGTTGCCTTGAACACCGGTTGCGCGCCGAAGAGCTTCGGCGCGATCCGACCCCCGAAGCGCTCGTAGAACGCATCGTGGAAGGCGCGGTTGCAAGCGTCGATCGTTGGGCCGTTCTTCTGCGCATCGGCCAGCCACGCGAGAACGAACGCGCGCATGTTGGCGGTTCGGCTCACATCAGCCCCCGGCCGGCGTTGCGCTTCCAGGCTTCTCGATCCGTCTCCTCACGCAGCTGCGCAAGCTCGGCATCTCTCACGCGCAGCATGATTCCGCCGAGCTTCTCGCAGGAGGTGAATGGGACAAGAAGACAAGAGTAGCCTGCCGTGATGACGCGCAGAACCTTGCGTGCTTCGGTGTCTCCGCACTCGACCCAAACGCCACCATGCTCCGACATGAACAGATCAGGTCTGCCATGGGCCATCGATGGTTCAACGACGATTGACTGCGTTGTCATGAAGTGACTGGCCAGCCACCGACAGGTCGATAGCTTCATACGAGAGTGTTCTTCCGACTCGTTGTCCTTGCGGAATGCGGCCAGTCGTTTGTCCTCGCCATCGGCGCGTGCAAACCGATGCACCTCAACGCTTACACGTCCACCAGTAATCAGACGACTCAGGCGCTCTGCGGACACTTCGTCTTGATCGAAGTCACGTCGCCGCGTGCCGCCCGATGATGATCCTCAACTCGTCCAACGACGACGGGCGAAGTTGCGCGGCGGGACGCCCCTCGCCACGAGCATGCTCCATCGCCAGCTTCTGGACTTCTTCTCCACGCCGGTCGTAGCGCGCCGTCGTCTTCGTGTCGGAGTGGCCTGCGATCTTCGAGACGGTGACGAGATCCACTCCCGCAGCCAACAGGTTCGAGATGAATGTGCGCCGGAAATCATGAGGCGTGACCTTCTTTATTCCAGCAGTCGCGCACAACTTCTTGACGGCCGCAAAGATGGCCTCTCCGTCGAGACTCTCGCTACGTCCTCGGAGAAGGTTGCCGGTCATCGCGGCGGCCAGCAGGAACGGTCCTGGTTCGGTGCCTCGAACTGCGACCCACGCTCGGATAGCGGCGTGGAGCTGCTCGTTGATGAATAGCTTGCGCTCCTTGTTCCCCTTGCCGATCACGGTAAAGAACCGCTCAGGACCATCTAGATGGACGTTCACGAATTGCAGCTCGGCGATCTCTTCGCGCCGCAGGCCGGAGTTCGCGAGCATGAGCACCGCAACCCGGTTCCGTAGTCCTACTTCCGAATCGCCGCATGCCGCGAGCATCGTGTCGATCTCTTCGCGCGGAATGTAGCGGCCCATCATCAGGCGCTCGCCCTTCACGGATTTCAATGCCGCGACGGCGCGGGCTCGGTCATCAGTCGAGATCAGCTCAAACGTCCAGCACCACTCCAGCACCCCACGCACTGCCGCCATCGTCTGATTCGCAGTGGCTGGTGGGAGGGCCAGGAGTTCAGATCGCAGATTGCCGGTATGCACAGCCCGCAACGCATGCCAAGGAAATTCCTCTGGCTCAAAGTTCGTGCGCAAGAGTCTTGCGGTTCGCAAAAGGGCCATGCGCATCGTGGGGCGCGAGTTCTTCTCGGAAAGGCTCATCAGGTACGCCAAGGCCGGATTCTTGTCTGCGCGGGGGTAGACGGCCGGAAGGGCGAGTTCAGTTGACGGAGAGAGCACAATGTCGGCGGTCACTGGTGGGCTACTTGCGCTTCGGGATTGTGCAGAACAGCAAGACACTTTGCGCAATCGATAGGCTGGCCGATGCGCCCGGCCATCGGACGGATCCCACAGAGCGGCGGGGTCTTCGGCGCCATGCAGTGACGACAGCAGCACAGCGCGTGAGTACGCCCTCCGAAGGTCAGAGAGTGAACCACCGCAGGCCAGGATCCGGGGCCCTGAGTGGGCAGGTCGATCGCGATGGACGTTCGACGAGGAAGAAGCGGCCGGGCGTCTCGGAAGAAGGGGGGACCTTCGGTTGGGCTTTTCATTGATTTGGCTTAACGGATGTTATGCACGCCGTCAATTCGACAAGTTAATCGACGCTTAACGTTTAATTAACTTGACCCGAGGTCGGCTGTCGAGGACAGAGTTCGGCATGCGGAAAAGCAAAGAGGGTGGCTCCCAGGATGGTGGCCGGAACGACAAGACAACCACGATCTCGACCCGGAAATGGGTCGTCGAGAATCATCTCAAGAAGCTGCAGGAGTTGATCGCGAGATCCAGCGGCTCTGCGCTGCCTCCCGAGTTGATGGCCCTAGCGCAGGAGGCCGGCCCTGACGCCGGCGGCTGGCCACAGTGGCTCGTGGTCGGAATCGCGCTGCGGCAGGCGCACGAATGGTACGAGGCGCGGCTCGCTGAGAATCAAGGAGAAGAACGGTGATCGACATGACCAGCCTCGACGACTCGCGACAGATCGCACGCGTTCTGCGCATGAGCCCCGTGATCAGCGCGCTCTCCGAGGGCGCACGACTTCGAATCGCTGCCACGTGCGTACTGGAGAAGCCGCAGAAGGAGAGCCGCAGGATCCAGCTTCCGATCACGATCCCGAGGGCGTGCTTCGTGATCGTCGGCTTCGGACTCGTGAAAAGCGCGTTTCTCATCGAGCCGAAGCACACCGAGTTCATCGTCGGCCTCGCGGGCCCAGGCGAGACGATCGAGATGGAGGACGCGCTCCAGGCGGTCGTTGACTCGCGATCGTCGGACGTGGCGCCAGTTGGCCGGATGCCGATGCGCCACTCGCTCGTCACGGACACCGTCACCCTGCTCTACGTGAAGGCCGCGGCTGTCCTCTCCGAACTCAGCGAGCGCTCGCAGGCGGGCGTCGCCCTGGCGCTCGAATGCGGCCGCGCAAAGAACCGGATGAGGGATCGGCTCCTGGCCGTCGTTCACTCGTCCGCTGAGGCCCGCGTCGCCCAGACCATGCTGGATCTGCAGGAGCGATTCGGCGACGACAACGAGGACGGCTCGGCGTTCATCGCCATTCACTTCGGCCGCAGTGAGCTGGCCTCGCTCGCCGGCGTGAGCAATGAGACGGCGATCCGTATCTTGTCGGTCTGGGCGAAGCGCGGGCTCGTCACGGACACGGCGGAGGGCGGCATCGCGATCAGTAGCCTGGAGGAACTGCGCAAGGTCGGCGCCGGCTCGTGAGCGATCCCGTCGCTGAGCTCACAAAGATCCTTCGCGAGGCGGGCATTCGGCCAACGCTCGACCTTGCGCGCAACGTCACGCTGTGCGCGATCTGCGGCCGACGGGCTCCGTTCGTGCCGCGGCACGCGGTGGAGTGGCGCGTGAAGCTGCCCTGGCTCGGCCCGTGTCGTCGCGCGTGCTCGGAACGCTGCGAGCGGATCGCGATCGAGTCGAGAGACGCGCCATGACTCGACGCCCACTCGACCAGCGCACCCGCGCGATCATGCTCGCAGTCCTGGGGATCGATATCCCGCCTCACGCGTACCTCTCCTGGTATCGCGCGCCGCGGAACGTTCGTATCCCGCCGAAGACGTGGTTCACATCGTTCGCCGTCTACGCCCGCGGCAAGATCACTCACTCCGTGCACGTCGAGTGGGCGCAGAAACCCAAGATCGATGGGTGACATCGTCCCGCTGCCGCACATCGAGATGCACGTCGAGGCCATGCACGGCTACATCAACTACGGCGGGATGCGCTTCGGATTCATGGCACTCGTCGAGGCTGGGACATGCCGGTGCTGGCGCGTCGTGAACAACCGAGCGACCGACGATGAGATCCCCGCCGCGCTGATGGAATGGCTGGGTCGCACGATCAGCGGGATGTTGGAGCGAATGAATGATGACGACGGAAGTTCGTTGAAGAGTTGACACGAAGGTACAAGCTCTGTAACAACTCGCACTCGCTGTCGAGGTTGAAGCCCCGCATGGAGAGACACTGATGGACGACCAGAAATTCCGAGCAGCCAGGGTGAACATTGCGAAGGCGCTCGTGGGCCTGCGGCCGATGGAAGCGATCCACGCTCTGCGAGCGCCGAATCACTTCGCCCTGCACGACAAGGACAACGTTCGAACGCGCGAAGAGCGCCGCGCGATCACGACGATTCGGGACGCGGTGCGCCTTTTGTCCGAGGCGGATGGCAACCTACTTCGCGACGAAGTCTCGCTGATGCTTCTCGATCGGCCTGTCGCGATGGGGGACATCACCAATCTGGCGGCGCAGGAGTGCACGCGGTTCGGCGTAGAGTGGATGCATGACCGCGGAGAGTGCTTCGTCGTGCGCCGGCCGTCCGAGGTTCTGGCCGTGCTCTGTCTACACGCCGGGATGCAGCGCGCGGACGTGGCGTTGTTCGGCGAGAACGTCTTCGTCTGGTTTCCGCCGGTGGCATCGTGATCACCACGGACGCTATGCGCGATCTCACCGTCGGACAGCGGCTCGTGCTGCCGAGCGTGAACTCGATCGAACCGCAAGACCATCTCGGACATGGCACGTGGGTCGTCGCCGGCCACTCCGAGAATCACGTCTTACTGACCAAGGACGGCCACCAGGACTGGCTGGTGGCAGCGCATGTTCTCGCTGCCGACTTCGAACTCGCCACGCCTGCGGAACGCATCTTCGAAGGTCTGTATCGCCACCGCGCCGCGGGCCCGGACGACGTCTACTACGTCAAGGGCGTGGGGATCCGCGACGAGGACGGCCACGGCAACGTGGATGCGCCGAGGCAGGTGTTCTACGAGAGCACGCGGTCGCTCGGGACGATGGTCCTCAGCAGCTTCGGCAGCAGTCGGGCGCCTGCCAACATCCGCTCCGAGTGCGAGTTCGGCCAGCTGGTGACATGGCCTGACGGCGTGATCCGGCCCCGGTTCGTTCGGCTGGAGTACGTCACGGCCTGCACGGAGCCGACGGTCGACATGGACAAGATCGTCGCCGCCATCAGCAAGCGCCTGGGGACCGGATGACCCGTTACGCCGAAGGCACGACGGTCGCTGCTGAGAGAACTTTCTCTGCAGCCTCGGACTCGCTCGCATGACGAACGTGGACGGCACCCTTCCCGACGGCGGCGTCGCTGACCACTGCGAGATCACTGACATCGGCCGAGCCGCCGTGAAGGATGCACGATGACTGTCACCGCACGGGACCACCAGCGACTCGCGGAGATCGAAGCGCGCGCCAAGCACGTTGTGACAGGCGCCCCGTACAGGGTAGTGCAGGACCACGGCGGCAAGCGTCAGTGCTGGGTCCTCGCGCGAGATGGTGATGTGCTCGCGACCATCGCGAATCTGATCGGTACGGGCGACGGCATCGACGCGAAGGCCGCGGCGGAGTTCTATGCGAACGCCCCCGCAGACGTCCTTGCCCTCCTGGCGATCGTCCAGGCACCACCCGAAGGCACCGAGGCCGCAGCGGGCATCCGCTTCGCCGCGGGAGTTGCTGAGCACGCTGCGGGCTCGGTCCTTCTCGAAGGGCGCGAGTTAGCAGTCTGGAAGGCCGCGTGCGAAACGATCGCGCTTGGCCTTCGCGCCACAGCGTCGACTGCGCTGGCGCCGCGCGCCGGCGACCGATACGTCGCGACAGTGACGGTCAGAGCAGCTACGGCAGGCGCTCTGATCGAAGCGCTCCGAGTCGCGTGGCTCGATGTGCTCGGCTCGTCGCTCCCGCTTGAACGGGCAGGCGGCAATGCGGACGCTCACACCGAGATCGTGGTGAAGCGCACGGAGATCGAGCGATGAGCCGCATGACCGACGAAGAGATGCGCGCCTTTCTCAACACGCCGACGAATCAACGCCAACTGGCCGATGTGATCAATGCGCGCGGGGAGATCGTGGCGCGTCCTCCACGCCCAACCGAAACAGACTTCCTGCGCTCGATCTTCGATCGTGTCTGTGCGCTCGAAGCCGTCATGCCCAAGCCAGGAACGTGGGCCCCGGACGGCTCCTGGCGCTGCCACTGCACACCGGGAGACGACGAGAACGAGGACGAAGAGGCGCCGTGGATGGACGCGGCATGGCTATTCTGCTCGGACTGCGGAACACCCAGACCAGACATCAAGACGAGGCCGATTCCGAGTCTGATGACGTATCAGCCCATGACGCCGTCTCAGCTCGAATCGGCGCAAGCTGGCATCGCTACCGCGTTGCGCACTCGCGATGGGGCTTACTACTCGCACGCGTCGGTCGAGTGCATGGTCCAGGCACGCGACGCGGAGATCGTCCGACTGCGAACGGCGCTCACCGCCATCGCATACATCGGGACTGGTCCTGATGCGCTCGCGCGCTCCGTGGGGATTGCGCAAGACGCGCTGAAAGTCGTGGGCGGCGCGCGATGACCGAAGAAGTCCGCTACCGCAAGCACATGGCGCTCTCGGTCGACGTCGACCGATTCAGCGACGCGTACTTGGTCGAGCAGTATGCCGGCGTGCTCAAAGCCGACGACGGTCACGTCGTCCAGGTGCCGGCCGAACTGCGCATGCTGTGCTTTTCGTATCGCAACCGCGGGTTCGAGTGCTTCCCGCCCTGCGATCACACCGACGAGACGGGCCACTGCCTGGGCCACGAGATCGTGGCGTTAGTCGAGACGAACCGATGACGGTCCGATCGCCCGATCCGCTGTCCGGTGAGCTTCGCTACGAGAGCACGGAGGAAGGCCTCTGCGTCGATGGATTCCAAGTGCAGCCGTGCCGCGAGAAGTTCTGCGAATGGTGCACCGTGGATCGGCCGGCGTTCTTCCGAGCGCCGGTCGCGCGGGTCTACTCGCACGACGCGCCACCGTACATACTCGGAGCCCCCGGGGGGACCACGGACGGGCACGTCTTCATTGGCATTGGCGTTCGCTTCCCGCTGCCTAGCCAGTTTCGGCGATGGTGCGTGGGCAACTGCGGCTGTGTCGTGCGGTCGCCATGAGTGGCCGCATGGTGCGTCTCGAAAAGACGAAGACCGAATTGCGTGCGGAGGTCGTCCGGCTGACACGGCGTCTTGCCGATGCGCGCGCCGAGCTACGAGCGCGCGATGCGCGGGACGCAAGTGAGAAAGCCGCCATCGGCCAACTGGTCGAGCGTACCCGGAAAGCCGAGACAGCCCGCGGCGGCGGCGTCGATCCGAACGCAACGCTCGCGATTCTGCGCGAGCTACTCGAACTGCTAGCCAACCGTCTCTAGAAGGAGGACTCCGATGCCGATGGAAGACTGGATCGAGAAACCGCTCGCGCTGTCTGAGGTGGACAGACAGATCATCGTCCGCGCGCTGGCCGCGCTGTCGCTGCACACGGCAGTGAACTTCCGACTCGAAATCCTGGCTGGGAAGTTCGAGGGAGGCCTGCCGATGTTCGCGCGTCAGCGTCGACTGCTCGCACGCGAGGCGCTGCCGGGCCTGCCGTTCGATGCGGGCATGATGCACATGACTGATCCTCTCAAGGATCACATCGACTACCTCCGCGGCTGTCCCGACGAAGAGACGGGCGGCGGACTCATCCTGCCGATCGCCGTGATGATCGGTCACGAACCGATGCGGTTCGAGATTCGCGGTGGTGGCTACCTCGGCCCGGCCGACGAGCGCGCGTACACCGGGGACATGACGATCGTCCTGCCAACGCTGGAGTCGTTCTCGGGGTCGGTCACGGAGCAGATGGACAAGGTCGGCGCCATTCGCTTCCCCATCGTGCAGCCCGAGACGGGGCCGCAGATGGACCTGACGACCGCGGAGGTGTTCCTCTGCTTCCCGTCCACCATGAAGGGCTACAGGCTCGGTCGCGTGCGCGATGCGCTTCTGCCCGGCAGCAGTCTCGTGCAGGTGATCGGGTTCGTCGCCCGCAAGGACGTCCCCGCGCCGGTGTGCAAATGAAAGGATCGGCCATGGACGAGACAGTTTTGGCGCCCGGCGCCATCGCGCACGAATGGGAACCGATGCGCGACCATCGAGGCAACTATGTCTGCAAGACCTGCGGTGCGGTGAAGCGCACGAGCTTTTCTCGATTCCGTCCTCGCGTCATCGATACTCCGTGTCGTGGACTGAATCCTACGCCCCTTCCCGCCATCGTCGGCCCGCGTAAGCCCGTCCTCACGCCAGAGGTGTTCATCGACATGCTGATCGTCGTTCTCGCGTGGAGAGCCGCCGAGAGCGACGCGGATGGCCGTAGTTTCACCACCGTCGATCACGTGCGACGCATCCTTGAACGCCTCGGATTGCTCACGGAGAAACAGGGGGCAGTGCTTTTCAAGGACGCACGGGTTCAGCGCCTGTTCAAACGATCGGCAGTCATGGCCTACAGTGGCGCAGCGTCGGGCAGTGCTGCCTGGGTGACGCGCAAGCCGCTGCTCTGTCTCGTTCCGTCGGACGACAGGGCCGATGCCGACCCGATGAAGATGCTTCGTAATTATCGCGTGATGATTACGGCTGTCGGACGCGAGCGCGCTGCGGGTCTCACGCGCAAGTACTTGGACACAGCGTTCACACGAGAAGGCGTGGAGGCGATCGAATTGTTGTTCAGGGCGGAACGGGAAGCATTCGAAAAGAAGAACGCGATGGGGCCAGTGATTGCAAACTACAACGCCAAGGTCACTGGCGAGGCCGACGAGGCGCGTCGATCCAAGCGTGGCCGTCAATGAAGGATCTTCGAGCGCAGCTGGCGGACGCGGAGGCCGAAATCGCGCGCGTCCGGGTGATCGTTCGGAGACTGCACCAGAGCGTCTTCCCGGAGACGCCGGACGGTCAGCAGTGTTCGTGCTGTGTCACTCCGCACGCGAGCACCTGCGCCCTCTACGCCGCGCCCTGGATGCTGCCCAGCGCCCCGCCGGCACTGCCCGTCCGCGAAGCGCTGCGGGAGGCTCTGCGGATCGCCGCCGACGTCGACTCGCTCTACAACGGCCCCGTCACCCGACACCACACGGCCAGCGCGGTCGCTGCGCTGCAGCTCGTCGAGGCTGTTCGGGCACTCGGGGTGATGATCGAAGCCGACGGGAGAATCGCGTGACGCGCCGGCGGCGGTTCGAACAGCTCGATCTGCTCTCGGCGCCGACGCTCCCGGCCGCGCCGAAGGCATTCGCGAGGCGGCAGACTGGAAACCTGTTCCTGCGAGACCTCCGCGCACTCACACTTTACAGACCCTGGCCGTGGGCGATCCTGAACGGAAAAAATTGCGAGAATAGACCTTGGGGCCCATGGCAAGTCGTGCTCGGCGAGTACATCGCTCTGCACGCCGGCCAGACGTGGGACTCGGACGGCGCTGAGGCTATTCGCAATCTACTGCCAGCGATGCCACCGTCCGACAAAGACCACCTCGCTGGAGCGATCGTCGGCGTCGCCCGCGTCGCGGGTTGCAAGCGCATGGGCGGCAACGGCGACTTCGAGCACGTCTCCGGCGATCCGAAGGCAATCTTCAGCGTCGAGTGGTTCAGCGGTCCGTTCGGGTGGGTGCTCACCGATATCGCCGCGATCGAGCCGGTTGTCGTGCCGCCGAAGACCGGTCGCCATCAGGGCTTGTGGATCCCGCCGGCCGACGTCACGGCGCGCGTCCTCGCGCAGATCGGTCGGCCTCAGCCATGAGCGTGATCGACGATCAGCTTTGGTTGGTCTCCGACCGGCTCTCGAACGCGCGATTCAATCTCGCGTCGGAGAAGGACCTGCAGGACGGCATCGAGACCGTGCTCAGCGGCCACGGTTGGCCATACGGCCGCGAGGTCCGCCTTGATGCGCAGGACCGCATCGACTTCCTGCTCGGGAACGGCATCGGCATCGAGGTGAAGATCGACAAGAGTCTGAGTGCGGTGACGCGTCAGCTTCATCGGTACGCGCAGCAACCGCTGATCCTTGGCCTACTGCTCGTGACGACGCGGATGCGACTGAGGGCGTTGCCACCAGAGTTCAACGGCAAACCAACGCGAGTCGTGTGTCTCCTCGGGAGCACGCTGTGAACGCGCCGTCGCTCGGGACCGTCACGCTGATCGATCGGGAGCACCAGCTCACGAAAGGGGCGTGGCGCATCCAGTGCGCGCCGCACGTGATGATCCGTCTCAAGCGTGTCTTCGAGCGGATCTCGAAGGGCGAACACGGCTCGGTCCTGCTGAGCGATACGACCGAGAATGCACGCGAACTGGAGTGGTTCCTCGCCCGGTACAAGATGGACGTCGACCCGGCGAAGTATCTGCGCAAGCGGGCGCAGGAGCATCGCCTGCGAGAGGCTTCTGTCGCGCGGTCGCTCGACCCGAGCTACACGCCGCCCGCGTTCGATCTCGCGATCCCGCCCCGCGAGTATCAGCGTCGGGCTGCCGATATGCTGCTCAAAAGCGGCGGCCTGCTGCTCGCTGACGACGTCGGCCTCGGCAAGAGTGCTGTGGCGATCTGCACGTTCATGGACAAGCGCACGCTGCCCGCTGTCGTGGTCACGCTCACGCATCTGCCGCGGCAATGGGCGGCGGAGATCGGACGCTTCGCGCCGGCGCTCAAGGTCTACGTCGTGAAGAACGGCAAGGCCTTCGATCTGTGGGGCAAGGGACAGTCGTCACCCGACGTCGTCGTGATCAACTATCACAAACTCAGCGCCTGGGCCGAGACGCTCGCGCCGAGGGTCTCGTCGATTGTATTCGACGAGGTGCAGGAGCTGCGGACCGGAAGCGGCAGTCAGAAGTACGCCGCCGCAATACACATCTCCGAACGGGTTTCATTTCGAACCGGTTTGAGCGCGACGCCCGTGTTCAATTACGGCGGCGAAATCTACAACGTGATGAGCGCGCTCGTGCCGGATGCGCTCGGAACGCACGCCGAGTTCTCGCGCGAGTGGTGCAACGGCAACGGTCAGGGTGAGCACGTCTCGGTCCGCGACCCGAAGGGCTTCGGCACATACCTGCGCGAGCAGGGACTCATGCTCCGTCGGACGCGCGCCGAGGTCGGTCGAGAGCTGCCGCCGCTGACGAAGGTCCCGCACGTCATCGATGCCGACCTGGACGCGATCGAGAAGGTCTCCGGCTCGGCCGCCGAACTCGCGCGGATCATTCTCGCGCAGAAGGGCATGACGGAGCGCGGCGCGAAGTTTCGCGCGGCTGAAGAGTTCTCGATGATCCTCCGACAGGCGACCGGTATCGCGAAGGCGCCGTACGTCGCCGCATTCGTCCGGCTGCTCGTCGAGAGCGGCGAGAAGGTCGTGCTCTTCGGTTGGCACCGCGACGTGTACGCGATCTACGAAGAGAAGCTGAAAGGGCTCGACCCAGTCTTCTATACGGGGGCCGAGAGTCCCACGCAGAAGGAGGCTGCGCGCCGCGCCTTCGTCGAGGGTGACGCCAAGGTCCTGGTGATGTCTCTGCGAGCTGGTGCCGGCCTGGATGGCCTGCAGGGCCACTCTAACATCGTCGTGTTCGGCGAGTTGGACTTCTCGCCAGCTGTCCACGAACAGAACACCGGCCGCGTCTATCGCGATGGGCAAGCCGAGCCCGTGATCGCGTACTACTTGATTTCGGAGTCGGGCAGCGACCCGATCATCGCGGATATCCTGGGGCTCAAGCGCACGCAGATTTACGGCATGCGCGATCCGAACGCGAACCTCGTCGAGGCACTGGGCCAGACGGGCGAGAAGACGATGCGCATGCTCGCGGCCGACTTCCTTCGGCAACGCGGGATGGCGCTCCCTGAAGAATCGGTGGCGTCTTGAAGACCGACAGCGAGGCGAAACGCATTGGTCCGCACATCCGACAGTTCATTGCCGGACTGCGCGAGCGCGGCGTGCGCGATTTCCACATGAAGGAACTCACGGCCTACGTGCGCGCCCAGGTGCCGGGCGCCGCGCCAGAGTCGCCGAGTCGGATCTTCCGCGCGCTGCGACTCAAGCACGTCGTCGAGTGCGAGTTGGTGAGCCGCTCGCGTTCGCACTACCGCCTGAGCGACGAAGCGCCGGTTGCGCCCAAGGCTGCAACGCCGAATCGCATCGTTCTGCGTGGGCACCTCGACGTGTTCGTGATCTACACGCACCCGCCGGATTTCCCAGACACGAACTTCGTGGTTCGGCAGTGGCGGCTCGATCCGAAGACGGATCGTCTCGTGTCTGGCTGGTCGATGCAGGCGGCGACCCTCGAAGCTGCGCGCGGGTTTCTTCCGTCTGGTCGAGTGCGCACCGTGCCAGGGGCGGGCGATGTGCCGAGCATGGTCGAGATGTGGCGATAGCGAAGGGGAGGGTCGAATGGCTGGTGTTTCAAGTCGTCACATGGGGCTCACGGCAATCACTCCACCCGGCCGTCCGAATCGGATCTGGCGTTGCGACTACTGCAGCGCAGAGGGTCTGTACGACGACGTGACGAAACTCGTCTGCACGCACGTGTACAAGCCGTGCGACTACTGCGGAAGTCCCGGACCCGATGGCGACTGCTCGCTCACGTGCGCGGGCATCATGGCCATCCTCGGATCACCGGAGGTGCATCTCGTCGGCATGGCGAAGCCGAAATTGCCGAAGGCCTGAGTGACTGAGTGGCGGTAATCAACAGGGAGGTTTCGATGGGCGGAGGTTCTTGCCGCGAAGCTGATTCTTCAACATCGCGAGCATTGGCTGCGCAACGAGGCCACGATGCTTGGCGCGCGCCCCGGGACGCCGCAAATCTTCAAGAACCCATTCGGCGGCCCGATGGACGGCGTCGAAGACTCTCAGTTCACCGCGCGCTTCGGGTACGCGCTGGCGGGACTGCTTGGCGTCAACATCAAGGAAAAGGGGGCGAAGAAGTACACGGCGTACAAGGTGTATCCAAACCCGAGCTGAACAGTTCACAAAATCTGGCGGCAGGCGGCAGTAAGAGAAGGAGCACTTCGATGACAACGGCGACGACAACGAAGACAACGACAAAGACCGTGGAGGCGGCAGCTGCTGCGAAAGCTGCGACGGCGAAGACCAAAGCCAGACTCCTTGAGGGCGGCGCGAACGCGATTGCCGAACAGGGCTTTCACGCTGTCACGATGGAAAGCATTGGTGCCGCATCCGGCTTCTCGCATCAAACGGTACGCGATCACTTTCGATCGCCCACGCTTCTGCTCACAGACATCGTGAGCTTGGGTTGGCACGCGGTACGTGTCGCGATGCCGACCGATGCGGAACCGATCGAGAAGATCCTGGCGGCGTACGACGCGCTCGTACTGCTCGTACACGAGAAGCCGAGCGTCGCGCGATGCATGCTCCACGACGCGCTGAGCGCTGGCGTACGAAACCAGCCGCTCGATGTCACAGAGTTCAGCGAGTTCCGGGCTGACATCGATCGGGCCATCGGTTCTGAGATCAAGAACCGCGCGATTGCCGCCGCCTACACAGACATCGTCATCAGCGCGATGACTCATCTGGTGTACCCGCGTGGCGTTCTTTTCCCTCCAGTCGGCCGAGAGGTTCTGACGCAGATCCTGACATTCCTTCTGCTCTCGCGATGGACCGCCGGCGGCCGACTGGTCACGGGATCGTGAACTGAGCAGCGCTCGCGCGTCTCGGTTGACAGCGCAGAGCAGTCCGTGTACTGGTGGAGCTATTAGCGCCACCATGACAAAAAAATCAAAGACAACACCCGCCGCAGTCCTCAATCAAGCCATCGAGGATGGGAAGTTCAAGCGCGCCGTCGGCCGAACGATGGGGATCGTACGCGACATCGAATCGAGCGGCATTCTTGCGGACAAGGGCGCCACTGAGCTGTATGTGCAGTTCCGCGCGGCGATGAGAGTGCTGCTGTGCTCTGCGGATCTTCGGCCGTTCTACCAACAGGCGGGTAGGTGGGGTAACGCGAGCACCCGCGACTGGATCGCCACCAACATGCTTCTCGCCGGGGCGCGGATGGCTCCGATCAATCCGAAGGCGACTGCCGCAGCGAGCGAAATCGCCATCGTCGTCCTCGAACTTCTGACTCGATTCGATCTCTCGAACGCTGAGAAGGCTGAGCCCGCGAAGGCCGCGAATGACGGCTGATGAGAAGCTCGCGTGGTTTCGTGGCTACGAGGGTCGACGTGCGGATCTGCCCGAGAGGGCGGTCACTGAGGAAGACGTCTCGGTACGCGATGCGTGGCTGCGAGGATGGCGTGAAGCCGATGAGACGGCACAGCTTTCCGAGGCGATTCGCCACGCTCGCCGGCAGCATCGCCTGCTTACCGATCTCGTATACGAGACGCTCGGCAAGCTCGACGGACAGACGCTTTGGCACTGCATGACCAAACGCTGCCCGAGTTACGCCACTCGTGAGTTCCGTAGCGACGCCAGTCCCGTAGGCCTCTTCCACTGCACGCTGCACGTTCCTACGGACGCGTACGACGGCGACCCTCGTCCGCTCTCGTATGGCGCGACGCTGCGTGAGCTGCTGGAAGTCGTGGCGGCCGGCGGCGTTCGGTACATCGAGCCAGACCGTGGCCACCTGTCGAATGGTCTGTACGGGAAGTATGTGATCCAGAAGGCCGACGGGGCACCGGTCGATCCGCGCGCACGATACTTCGTACTGCGCTACGACACCGATCCGCACGCGAAGGTCGCGCTCCGCGCCTACGCCGACGAGATCCGACCGCGAAATCCGAAGCTTGCTGGCGACATCGACGCTGATCTCGCCGCTACCACACGAGGAGACTGACCGTGACTGAGACGACCGAGACTCGATCCGACTACTCAATGCTTTCGATGTCCAGCGTGCGCATGGTGAACATGGTCCGCGCCGAGATCGCAGCGATCACGCCTAGCACCCAGGAGCGAAAAGAAATCTTCGACCTGATGTGCTCGATGCTCGAAAGCGTCAGTCGGGGCATGGATTCGAAGTACGAGGAATTCCTGCACGAGACGTCTGCGCGCGTCCCCTCTCTGCCGCACAACCGCGTGCTCGTGGAACCGGGGACCGCCTCGTCGACATTCCCTGCCGACCACTACTACGTCGCGGTCGTCTTGCCTCGTGGAGAGTTCGCCTATCCGTATCTCGGCACTGATCCGATCGAGGCGTTCGCGATCTACGAGGCTCAGGCTCTGCGCGTCTCCGCCGGCGTGTTGAGGGCCGCCCGGCTCGTTGCGCCTGGACAGGTTCTCCGCCTCGGCGTTCGTCGACTCCACGGCAACGTCGTGACAAGGAAGGGTCGCAAGCCAGTCCGGGCCAAGTCGAAGCGACGATGACCCGAGTGAAGATCAAGAAGCCGTCCACGGCCGCCGCCAGGGGCTTCGCCGCGCTCACGCCAGAGCGGCGAAGAGAGATTGCCGCGAAGGGCGGCCGCGCGTCTCACGCTGCCGGTACGGGCCATCGGTGGACGAAGGCCGAGGCGCGACGATACGGCTCGATCGGCGGAACGCGCAGCGGCGGGGGCCGAGGCGCGGTTTGTGGGGATGGCGGCGCCTGCGTCCTCGCGCCCGAACACGTTGGAACATGTCGGTCCAAGGCAGGGAAGGAGTGGTCACGCACATGAGCAATGAGATCGCGACACTGATCGATCGGCTCCGGCCGAATCGCTGTGGTCACAACGCGCAGAAGTCGATTCTCGAATGCCCCGAGTGCCTCGTCCTGGTACTCACGGAGGCCCAGCAGCAGCAGGTGGTTGGCCTGATCGGGATGCTCAAGGAGATCGTCGAGCAATGGCCCGAGCTGTGCCACTACTGTCCCGACGGGGAAGAGAAGCGCGCGTACTACTCGTCGCTTCGAAAGGAGGCCGACGAGGAAGAATTGCTGTGGGCTTGCGAGCAGCACGCGCACGAGGTGCTGCCGAAGCCGATCGCGCAGTTCGAGATTGTGGCGATCCACAGGGCCGCCGTCATGCTCGGACTCGACAAGTAGAAACTGTTTCCAAACGAGAGGATTCACCGATGTCGAAAGCAGAGACCACCGCGGCCGTCGCCGCCAGCATGAAGAAGGCCACCTCAGACGCAGTTGCCATCGGCGACACCGCGGCAGTGGAGCGCCTCGGCTTCATTGGAGGGATGATGCACGCAGGCGTCCGACGTCTCGACGGCGCCGATCCATCGCCATTCAAGATGAGAGGATCCTCGGTCGAATCGATCATGGTTCTCGCGAACCTCGGAAAGAAGCGTCATCGCCGCGGCTGGTGTTCACTCTAAGATCGGCTGAGGATTGCCGAAGACCATCAACACGAGAGAACGGTGTGACTTGATCAAATCTCGACTCCTCGCCGAATGGGCAAGGGACAACTCCAACTTCCGACGCGTGCTCTTCACGAGCCCAGAGAAACAGTGGGTGCTGATGAGCATTCCGGCCGGCGGGGAGGTCGGGACGGAGACACACAAGAACGTCGAGCAGACGTTCGTCTTCGTCAGCGGTTCGGCCAGGGCGCTCATCGACGACAACGACCCGGCAGTCATGCGACCCGGCATGACGGTGACCGTCTTTCCGGGCACGACGCACAATTTCGTGAACACCGGGAAGAAGCCGCTGAAGCTCTACACGATCTACGAGCCGCCGAATCACATCGATGGCCGGATCCAGGCGACGAAGAAAGACGCGGACAAGGACAAGGCTGATGAGGCCTTCGGCCGGCGCGTCGAGCGGGCAAAACGGAGGCGTCGATGAGTGCAGTCGATCGAGACGTCATGGTCGAGCGCTGCGCCGAGGCTGCGCACGAAATGAACAGAATCCTGTGCGAATCGCAGGGAGATATGTCGCAGCTGCGATGGGTCGACGCGCCCGAGTGGCAACGCACGTCGGCGATCAACGGCGTGCGCGGCGCGCTGGCGGGCAACACCCCCGAGCAGTCGCACGAGTCGTGGCTCGCGGAAAAGGTCGCGACTGGCTGGGTGTTCGGACCGAACAAGGATCCCGTTACGAAGCAGCACCCGTGCATGGTTTCGTACTCGGAACTGCCGCCCTCACAACGTGCGAAGGATGTCCTCTATCTCGCGACTGTCGCTGCGATGGCGAAAGCGCTCGGGCTGACCGATGTCTGAACGCACAAACCGCGCAACCCAGGACGTACTGAACGCGCGCATCGAGGCGGAGAGCGAGGCCGAGCAGGCCCATCAGGCGGCGCTCGCTGCTCTCGAAGCATCGTCCGAAGCCGTTGCGGCCGCCGAACGTGCACGCAGAGCAGCTGACCGCGCGACGAGCGAGGCGGACCGGTGCGGCCCCTGACAAGAGCCTCTTGTCGTTTGTGGTGCCATGAGGTTGGTGGGAGGCTTGAGGATGAGACCGTTCGCGTTGCTGTTGATCGTGCTCGCGCAAGTAGTTCAACGACGGCATCACCCGGCCCCGGCACCGCCGCCCCAGGCGGTCGCCACTGACGAGTTCACGCTGCTTCTACCGCCAGTGGTGGAACCAACGATCCCGCCGCCCACTGTTTCTGAACGACCGCCAGCTGCGCTCGTGCGCTCGGACGTCCCACTGTCGGGCCCGGCACTTTACGTTCGGCTGTGGGCCGCCCTGGGGCTTCTACTCGTGAGCGTTGGCGGGGCCGCCAGACTCGTCCGCCGGCGTCGACAGCAGGAAAGCATCTCGCCCGTCGTTCCTGGGCGGCTTGTGCTCCGTGAGTCATCGCCACCAGCGTCGTCGCCATGGGAATGGATCGTTCAGCTGTTCGGGCCGCACGCAAACGACGGAATCCCTGTCGTCTCGCCCGATGAGATCAAAGCCGTCGTGACGCCACCGGCCGCGGACGACGCTGTGCTGGTCCGCAGTGCTGGCCCCAGCAACGATCCGACGCCTGCTGATCTCGCGCTACAGAAGGCGGCCCGGGAAGAGAAACGGTTTGAGGTCTACATCCTGGGCATTCGTGCTCTCGCGCGCCGGATGATCGGGCCGCACGCGTTACGTTGTATCGAGGTTCCGAAGGGGCCTCCAGAGTTGCGATGGCGTACGTGGCTCGATGCTCCGACCTGGGAGCAGGCCCAGATCCGCGCCACCGGAATCCGGCAGGGTGTGGCGTGGCGAAAGCTCATTCGCGCCTACGAGCGTGAGGGCGGTCGGTGGATCGATCACGCGGTCGAAACGCACGGCGGACCGCAAACGATGGAAGTGTCAGCTGGCGTTGATCACTCGCTCGAAGGACCGAGGCCTTCGGCTGCGCCCCGCCCCCTTGAATCGAAGCCGCCGCCGGCGCCGAAGGATCTCGCGGCTACGAAAGAACTGCTTCGGACAGGCTAGCGACGCGTGAACATCTCGGGACGCATCCCGACGTTCCGCATCTCTTGCTCCCAGAATCTCTGCACCCGAGTGAGCGCCTCGTCAGGTACCGGGTCGCCCATCACACGAGCGAGCACGCACTGCGCCATCGAGGCGGCAACGTCTGGACGCTTCATTGCGGCACGCGCGAAGGCCGCGACGCCAATCGCTCCCATCGCGATCTGTCCTTTGTGGCGCTGCGCAAAGGCCGCCACCTGCTTGCTCGCCTGTTTTGTATTCACACTGAACCTCCGCAGTCGATCGTACCCCGATCATCGCTTCGGTTCCACGGGCGCCGGCGGGATCAGCGGCGTCGGCGTGTCTTGCCGCCCAGGCCCCGCGGTAGAATTGATGCCGGCGTTGTAGTACCGGGTCGCGAACAGCATCACGGGTCGCGAGACACGCAAGCGAACAGTCCGACCAGCGAGATCGGCCCGCTCGGCGACGTGCATGCTTGCCTCGACGCGCGACCGAACTGCATTCGTCACCCACTCGATCTCTTCGGACGAAGTGTCGGCGCCGCCCCGAGAGCGCTCTGCGAATACCGCAGATATGATTGTCTCGATCTCGGCAGGCAACGCGGTCAGCCGCTCGTGCATGACGTCCGACGAGTGCCTTGCGATCTCGATCAACAACTCGTCCACGAAGTCAGACTGAAGGCCGAGCGCCTTGAATTCCCGGGACGGCGATCGTGGTGGCCGGTCGGTCATGCGTCAGGGTACATCCTCCGGCGGCGCCGCGCCCGGCCGGTCGGTTTGCCGCTCGCCGTCAACAAGCGCAGCGCACCAGTACCAACAGTCGGCACGGTACAAGCTCACGCGGTAGCCAGCATCCCAGAGCGGGATCGATAGGACGTCGGGAGCGTCGAAGATGTCGACGTGATCGCTGCCGTTGCTGCACTCCCTGACGAAGACGAGAGCACCGAACCGGCGCGCCTGACGCGCAAGCTCTGCGACCAGCGGAGGAATCACCCATTGAGGCTACCACGCGGTGACAGGATGGGGCGCCTCGGGTACCCTGCGCGCATGCCCAGCAAGAAGCATCCGATCCCCGAGGCCGGCATCCGCTGGATCGTCGGCAATTTCCACGTCAGCGCTGCCGATGACGTAATCGCTCAGGATATTCGGCTGCGCGGCGAGAAGAACAAGTGGCCAGCCGAAGCGATCACGCGTGGCGTGAAGTTCGCGTTGAAGGTGCATCACGACAACCAGGATCTCTACCGCGGCGTCATGTCCGGCCATCTCAGTGGCCGCAAGCGCGCGAAGAGAAATCCAGACCGCATGGTCAGGCCGAACAAGAAGCTCGCCGAGCGGATGATGCAGTGGCATTCGAGCATGTCTGACCCGATCTACGCGGTGTCCTCGAATTTCTACGCGGGCCACCCGGTGCCGGTCGAGGTCGTCAAGCGCGCGCAACTCGCGGTGCGGAAGCTGATCACCAAGAAGCCTGTCAAGGGTTTCTGGCGTGGCTGGTCTGCGGGCGACATCGCGGAACTGAAGCGTATCGACGCTCAGCTCGGACGTCTGATCAAGGCAGCGAAGTAGCCATGCCCGGCAAGAAGCGACGATGGTCCGTCGGTCAGCGTGTCCGGTTCGAGCCGAACGCGGTGTCGATGATGCTGTACCCGCAGAGCTACCACGGGAAGTTCCCGGCTCGTGGTTCTCTTGGGAAGGTCACCTCGGTGGCGTTCCCTGGCGGGAAGCGCCGCACGAGCATCCCGGGTCCTGGCGGCGGACTCGTGTACATCGCGTGGGACCATGGAGTGACGATGGGCATGGCGCCGGCAGACATCGAACGCGCTTCCGCGGGTGTCCGCGCGAAGAACCCTGGCACGCAAACCAGCGTCGTCGCGTTCCTGCCGAGCGCTGCTGACCGCGCTGCGCAATGGGCCGAGAAGCTCCGAGCGCAGGGCTGGACGGTCAAGACGAAGAAGAAGGACTGCGGCGGCACTCCGATCGGCCCGAGCGGCACACCGACCCTGCAGGCGCGGATGCATCCAGGTTGCATCGTCGTGAAGGGGACGCTCAAGTATCGCGCGTCGAAGGCGTCGAAGAATCCTGGCAATCCGTACAAGCCGACGATGGCGAGGTACGCGGTGTACGTCGAGGAGGGCCGGAAGCCGAAGGTGCTGCGCCACTTTCACGACGAGCGCAACGCCATCGCTCACGTCGAGCAGCTGGCGGAGGGAAAGCGCGGCAAGCCGAAGATCCACGCACAGGTCTGGGACAATGTCCGCGGCGGCCCCGTGGCCGTGCAGAACCCGGCCCCGTGCGTGAAGCTCTCGGACTTCCCGGCCGACATCAACAAGCTCACGCCGAAGCTCCGGCACGAACTCGTGACGCTGATGTCGCAGTACCCACTCTCCTGGCTTCGCGCGAAGCGGAAGTCGCTGCCGACACTCAAGACCGATCGCGTTCAGAAGCTCGCCGACAAGATGTTCGCGGACGCGATCCGCATGCGTCAGCAGCGCAGGAATCCCGACGAGCGAAAGGATCTCACTCCGAAGCAGAAGAAAGCCATCGGCGCTTTCATTCGCGAGTTGAAGATGGCGGGAGAACACCGAGGCGCCGCGTACCGCGCTGACCAGAAGCGTCGAGAGCGCGCCCGTCGGTCCTGATTAGAGGATCGTGACGTTCGCGCTCGGCCGGTATACGGCCGCCGCGGGCGATGCGGGCTGCTGACCCGGCAGTTGTCCCTGCGGCTGCGAGCCGGCGGGCAGCGCTGCGGCTGCTGCCGCATCGGCCGCCTTCTTCTTCTTGTACATCCGATAGCCGACGTAGCTCACGCCGGCGACGGCGACGAGCGCGCCCGCGGCGTAGACCATCGTCTTCGTGCTGCCGCGCGTGATGTCGATCACATGCTCGGGGCCGAATTTGATCAGGGTGCCCTTCGGCAGGTGACGGATGAACACCGGCGCGTTGTTCAGCTCGCCGCGGTAAGCCCCATTCGAATCGCGCGTGACCTTGACCCACATGCGCTCTGTCGACGGCCCACGAGTCTCCTCGGGCACGACGAACATCAGCTTGACCATGTCGCCGGGCCTCAGCGACTCGCGTTCCTCGCGATCGGGGATCCAGAAGGTTTCGGGGTGCCGACTGTGTCGCGTGACGCCGCTCTTGAGGGTGTACTGGGCCATGGCGCAAGGTACCACGGGCAGGCACCGGCGTGGTACCGTGCACGGCAATGTTCCCTCACCGCAGCTCGTTCATCTCGCCGGCTCCCCGTTCCACTTGGTGGACCGAACGACGCACGGACACGCCCCGGCCGGGACAGGTCGTCCCGCCACTCGTCGAGGAGATCGCGGAGACCGACGGGCTGACCTTCGTCGGCATGCTCTGCCGCAAGCTTTGGGATCTCACGTCCTCGCAGACCGGTTATGACGGACAGCCGCTCGGCCGGGCTCTGCACCAGACGACTGACGGCCGTTGGACCGAGGTCGTCTCGAAGGGCGTCTGGGCGTACGGCCGGATCTTCGGCGCGCCGCAAGCGCTGCTCGACCAGCTGGCGGAGGAGGCCAGGGCGCAGGAGGTCGGCCCGGCCTCGCTCAAGCTCGCGATCTGGATCATCCGCGGTCGGTTCATCTTCCTGACCGCGAGTCATTTCGGTCTCGGCTTCGACAATTTCACACTGCCCCCCGACGCGATCCCGCCGATGTGGGCCGTTGCGCCGCCGGTGCCGTACTCGCACGCAGGCCCACCACTGTCGCTGCGCCCGAACGACCCGTGGGCCGACATGCATGCGTCGACCGGGTTCGGGCGCGCGCCGGGCGGTGCGATCGAGAAGAGCGTGGAGAGCGCCGTCACGATCGAGCCTCCGAAGCAGGACAATCAGCCGCATCCGATGAACCCGTATCGGCTCGCCGACGTCGCCGTCGGCTATGCGATCGATTGGGGGAAAGTCGCTGATCCGATCGCGCGCATGAGTCAGATCCTCGCTCTCAAGAGCGATGAGATGTTCGATCCAGCGAAGTCGCCGCTGCTGTTCATGCCGGCGCTCGACGCCATCAAGGAAGCACGTGCGCGAGCGGCCCGACTGATGGTTCCGCAGACAGGACCAGCGCAAGCTCAGCCCGCGAGAGTGGTTCAGGCAGGCCCGAGCGAATCCGCGCGCGTGCTGGACGCGATGAAGCTGACTTGCGCCGAGTGGCGCGGCATGAAGGATGTGGCCCAGCGGGCGCGTATCGCTGACTATCTCCAGGCTTCGCAGCTGCGAACCTCGCAAGGCGCACGGGCGAAGCTGCTGGCCTCTGGTCAGGCGAGAGTCGGCGCTCCTAACCCCGAGATCACTCGACTCGTCGCGTTGCTGGACAGCGCTTGCACGCCACCTCCGAGCGTCGCAGCGCCCGTCGGAAACGCTGGCGTCAGAAATGCTCAGTCGTGGCTGGACGAGCTGATGTTGACCTGCGACGCGTGGCGTCTGCTCGAACCAGAGGAGCGGCAGCGGGCAGTGGGAACGATCATTCAACGCGTGCTCCGCGAGACTGGCCGATGGCCCACTGGCGTCGCCAACAGCACCGAGATGGTCATGGCGATCAATAGCCGCTGCGCCATCACATGCGGCGAAGCGATGAGTATGATTCCAATAGGCGCCGGCTATGACATCGACATCGCCTGGAGAGCGGCCACGATGTATGACGCGCCGCCCAGCGTCATCGATCCTGTCCAGGGCCTTTCTCCAGACTGCTACTTCATCGCTGCCATCGCGGCCATCGCCTGGACGCAACCCGACATCCTCGCTCCTGCGCTCCACCCTCGCGCAGACGGGATGTTCGTGATCCCGCTGTATGACGACAACTTCGCGGGCCCCGGAGCCCGACGCGACATCACGATCTCCTCGAAGATTTTGTATGAGTGCGCATCCGAGGTCCCGCTTTTCGCGACCTATCGTGGCAGGACTACGAACTTCCGCGGCACTCCGGGATTTGCGCGCGGCGGTGGTGGCGGCTGGCCGGCGATCATCGAGAAGGCACACGCCGCTTGGATCATCGGCGTGCCCGGCGGCGATCGGATTGATGTCGTCCGCGCGATCGGACTGGCGTCGATCCACAACCTCTTGAACACCGTGATGCACGTCACCGGGCGCGCGCCGATCTACTCGGTGAACCCGCCGGCGACGCCGGCAACTTGGGCGTTCATGCGTGGCCACGCGCCCGAGGGACGACTCGCACAGCCTCTGGTCGCGTCCGCCTGGGGAGAGCCGTTCCTCTCCGCGACGCAGGCGTCGTTCGGGTGGTCGCCGATGAACATCGTCCCGAACCACGTCTACTCGGTGCTCGGCTACATCGAGGAAGGCGGGGCCATGTACATCGTCCTGCGCAACCCATGGGGACAGCACCACATCAACGGCGGAGTCTCACTCTCGCCGCGCGAATGGCATGGCGTACAGATCGGGCAGAATGGAATCGGCGCTCTCAACCTCGACGCGTTCAACGCTCTGTTCCGCTCGGGATACTTGAACGGATCGATCTGATGGCTCTCACGTGCGCGAGAATGACCGACGTTGGACTCGTACGTGATCACAACGAGGACAGCTCGTTCGCGGATCGTACAAAAGGGCTGTTTATCGTCGCGGACGGCATGGGCGGACACCAGGGCGGCGAGGTCGCAAGCCGGATGGCTGTCGAGCACATCGCCACCGAGGTGGCGCGGGGCCCTCGTCGTCGTCGGCTCGACTGGCTTGTCGAGAGCATCTACGGCGCGCATCGCAAAGTCGTTGCAGCTGCCGACAGCGATCCCAAGCTGCGCGGCATGGGAACCACTGTCGTCGCGGCTGTGTTCGACGGCTCGTCGGTAGGGATCGCGCACGTGGGCGACTCGCGCTGCTACCGTTTTCGCCAGGGGAAGCTCAAGCAACTCACGACCGACCACACGCTGCTCGAAGAAGTCCGTAGAGAAGGGCAGCGGATCACTCCTGCGATGAGGCTATCCGCAGCACACGTGCTCACGCGCGCGATCGGTCACAGCCGCAACACCAAAGCAGACGCGACCTATCAGGACACACTTGACGGCGACATCTACCTGCTCTGCAGCGATGGCCTCGCGCCAGAAGTCTCCGACCAGGACATCGTCGGCGTGCTCTCGATTGCGCCCACGCTCAAGACTGCTGCAACCTACCTGATCGAGTGCGCGGCCCAGCGTGGCGGCAAGGACAATTGCACTGTGGTGCTCGTCCGGGTGAAGGCGTGAAGACCTGGGGAACGATGATCGCGTCGCTCGAACGCGCGGCCCACCCGTCGATCGACGCGAAGGTGTACCACGGCACACGATCGCCTATTTCGAACCCGGCAGCGAAACTCCGGGCCGTTCCGCGCGGGCGATGCGGAGTCTCTGCTCGCTCGAACCCGGTCTCGACACCGAACCTTTCACCGGGCTTCAAAGAAGAGCTGTTCGAGATCGACAAGAACGGAACTATTGACTTCCTGTGGGTTGGAGATTTGACTCTCGGACTTCAATACGGACAAAAGCGTCACCAGTTCAGAGTCTTCGTCTTCGACAAATACGCCAAGGCAGTGGCCGCCTTGGACCCGCAGGGGAGGCCTATAGGCGCTACGATCAGTGGAGAACGAGACCGGCTAGAGCCGCTGTTGGCGTCGCTCTTCGCCGAGCAACTCCCTCCGCTGCTCGTGCGTTTTCGTGAACTCGTGTCCCAATCGCCCGAGGCGCTCCGCAGTATGGGGCTGGCCAATTACATGCGGCTTACGAGCATGCTAGGGGCGCCCCCAAAGAAGAACCCGCACACGCTCAGCCCCACCCAGGTGCTGGCCCTCCGCGCGATTGTCAGCGCGTACGACGAGGCCGTCGCCTTTGAACTGAAACGCTGGGGTGCCGAGTCCTCGGCGAAGATCGCGAAGGCAGGCATCGATCCGGTCCTCTACGGGCCGCAGACCACGATCAACTCGCTGCTCCGGCACGGCTACCTGACGCTCGCTGGAACCTCACGGCACCAGACCGAGCGGCTGCGCAAGGGCGCATTCGGGAAGTTCCTCGGCGGCGTACACCACGGCGAGTACGTGCAGCAGTCCGTCGTGCCCACTCAATTCGGGCGTACTGTTGCTGGCAGTTGAATGCCCGGGTGTTCGAGTTGGATCAGCGCGCGCTGCACGCGGTCCTGGCTGGAGCGCGCAGCCTCTCGGACGGACTGAATGTCGACGCCAGTCAGCGCCGCGATCCGCTCGGCCGGCGCGGCCTCGGCGACGATGTCGAACCACGCGACCGCGTAGTTCCAATGCAGGTGCGCGACGACGAGGTCTGTATCCTGGCCGGCGGCGAACGCCCAACGGAGCCCCTGTCTCACGAGTGCCGCGACCTGATCGTCCGTCATCGACTGCGCGACAGCGCCGGCCGGGCGTCTCCCCGAGAGCCGGCCGTACAGGTTCTGAGCGATGCGGACATCGATTCCCATGACCGCGTAGGTGATCAGAGTCTTGATTCGCTGGTGAGGCATCCGCAAAGTATACCACGCTGCGCTATGCGTGCGCTTCTGTCGTAGCGTATCGGCCCGATCGCGAGCTATCCTCGACGGATGAGCGACAAAACCGACTTCGAGCTGGGCCTGAACCGCATCGCCGAGAACATCAACATGGGCAGCGGCAGCTTCGATCTTGCACGCAACCCGAAGGACCGGTCGACTTTCGCACTGTCTGCCGGTTCGCACCATGTGATCCAGTTGGAGCGCGGCATGATGGTCTCGATCGTCCTCACGCGCGCTCAACTGCACAAGCTCCGCGACAACTGCAATAGACTGCTCAGCGACATCCATCTGGCCTGATTGAGAGCGGGGCGGCTGTCACGTATGCTGCCGGCATGAGTTTCAACCATCCGCACTTTCTTCGGTGCAAGCACATTGCGCGCAACCGCCAGGACATCGAGAGAATGCCCGGTGAGCACTGGTCGCCCGTTGGCGTAGGGATCGCGGCGCTCAACCCGCACGTCCCCCGGTCGCTCGCGCGCTGAGGCGTCGCGCATTGAGGCTCCGCTCGATCCAGCGTACGATCGCCGGATGTACCCAGCGAAGTCTACATTCACCTCGTCCGCGGATCGCAGCGCATGGTTCGTGGTACGGAACGATCATGCGGTCGCTCCCGAGGCGGTGCAGACCCTCTGCGAGACAACGGGCCTCGCAGCGATCGTCGGCATCCAGAGGAATTTGATGCAGCGGCTCGGCGGTCGGACGTACCGCGACTTTCGCAACCAGACGTTCGACTCGCGAGTCCTGCAGGTGAATGGCCGATTCGACGATGCCACACTCAAGGCGCTCTGGATCGCCGCGCGGATGAGAATGCTGGACGTGCCGCCGCCGTCGCGCCTCGATGCCAACGCGATCATGTACCGACTCGCGATTGCATGTGCGCAGCACAACGTGACTCCTCTAGTCCTGCAGGCCGCTTTGTGGCTGGCGTACGGTGCGGATGGCGCCACGGTGCCGGTAGGCTCTGGAAACATCACGACGATCGAACTGTCTCCGGGCACGGCTCTGCCCGTTTTCAATCGGGCCCCGCCAGTACCGACTGGACGCGGTGCATCGATGCACTGCCGACCCGCGTACATCGAGAACGAATCTGGCAGCGGTCAGCCGCGCATCACTTCGCCAGCTGGCGCCCTCCTGCGAGCGAATGCAGTCGAAGCCCCAGGCTGGACGACGGCCGCCAAGAGAGCGCTGCAAAGAGCGATCGGCCGCCCCGCGACCTCGGTGCCGTGGAACAACGTCCTGCCGGGACAGGTCCCGCCGCCGCGGCCGCCGCTGCAATGGGGCCTCGGGCCGCAGGCGGCCGGACAGCTCGGCCCGACGGGTCCACTCGGTGCGCCTGGGCAGATCGGCCCGCCGGGCGCCGAGGGCTGTGGTTGAGGGGCGTTCTAGCTGCCGCTCGGTCGAGCGGCGAAAAGAAAACGGCCCGGCACTTCGGTTAAGGTGCCGGGCCTCGTCTCTCGCGGCCTAGAAAACCTAGCGAGACGATTGGTGGACCCGCGGGCATCCGAGAGCCCGGTCCGCAAGGCGTTGGATCTGATCTACCACGTGGCCTCTCGCGTCTATTGAGTTGTCGGCTTCGGTTTCGGGGGGCGCACCCTACTCCCTGGCTTATCGCGTTTCCATCCTCAACCGATCAGGCCCGCGCGCCCGTTCGATCCAGCCGATTCTGATTGCACCCCAAACGCCGACCTCGGCTTACCGCATTCAGGATGGCTACGCTGCCTCTTTGAGGACGAGCGGAGCGACTGTGCCGTTATCGTTGGCTTGTGATTTCGTCTGGTTGTTTGCCGGTTCCCAGAACCCGTGCCACGCAATCTTTCACCTCTTCCCCACGTCGAAACCGGTCGGGCCCACACCTACGCTACCGCCAGCGCGGTGCGCGTGACAATCCAGAAGCACCGCATCGAGAACAGAACTAGGAATAACCGACGCTGGGAGCGTTGGTATTCGACGGACCAGCCATCCACACGACTTCGCGTGCGCGTCTTTCTTGGAGTCGATTACAAACTGCTGGTCACCGTCGTGATACGGAGCATCAAACTCCACCGCGATCTTGTCGGCATGGATGAGGAGATCGTACACCCATCTCGCCCCGGCGGTAGCGGCCGGGTTGACCCGGCCAGTACCGCCCCGGCAAGCTTTTCCTCGAAGACGTGTGCCATCCCGAGCGCATCTAAACGCTCCTTCAGCTCGGTATACTTCCAGCCTTCTCGACGAAGCATCCCGGTGTGAGAGGCCCCTTCGTGAATGAAGTTTTTCTTCGCCAATTCTCGACATGACTGCCTTCGACGTTCCGTCACGCTCCCGGCAGAAGCGCAGCCCCGCGAGCAGAAATACTTCGCTGCGTGTGCTTTTGTAGTGGTTCGGAAATCATTCCCACAGCGTAGGCAGGTCAGACTGATCGAGATGGCTAGCCTTCTCTCGTTTCCCGCCTTGCAAGCGCAACTTCGCGAGCAGAAAAACCTCTTCGCTCCGTGACGGATCTGGCGCTCGATCTCTTTTGATGGCTTCTCGGAAACGGTCGAACATTGGGCACATACGATCCTCGTGACTTGACTCATTTCTGCCGCTTCCTTTCTAAGATACCATCCTAAGAATGGGTCTCACTCGCGGGCAAATTGCTGTCCTCCCCACGCTCGCAGAGGTTCTGTACGAGCCGCCGACCATTGCTGGCACGAAGGCCTGCGGCAACTGCGCGCTCTGGTCGGAGGATCGCCGCTGCGCGCTCTTCGACCCGGACCAAGTCGTCTACAAGTGGGATGCGTGCGGCTATCACGTTCCCGGCGAGCCAGCAAAGCGCAGGATTCGACTCAAGATGGCGCCGTATGTCGAACCGAGATATTCCGGCCTCGGAGTCTACCCACGCGGAACACGCTGCGGCACGTGCCCGCTCTTCGTGGCCGACGCGGATGGCGATGAGGGTGACTGCCTGGGCGTTCGGCATCCGAAGCGTATCGAGTACGCTCGCGTTCACGGCTGGGCCTGCTGCTCGCGCTACGCCGGCTGGTGATTACTCAGCGGGAACTCGACCCACTGACGCCCGTCGAGCAGGGGCAGTGAAACCTTTCGACCGCGCACCGCGTCCTGCTTGAAGAAGAACGCGACGCCAGCCTCGGTGCACTGGTCGCGCAGAGATCGGACCCAGTCGAGATTCATCGCCCGCGCGCCGGAGCCTGACTCGGCCCCGGCGATGATCCAGCGAATGCCGTAGTTCGGCGGGCACTCGAACTCGTGCCCCTGTGCTTCGAGACACGGCCGCAGGTTCACCGGGCCGAGTAGCGGTTCACATGAGAGGAAACGAACAGCGGCCGGCGTCACGAGTAAGTGAGGGATTCGATCCTCAGCGCGTTGCTGATCCTCGACCGAGACGCCCAGCATGACGTTCGGCAGCGGCCATAACCGCGACATGATCGCCGTGGTGTCGCGACGCAGGCCGCGATGCTCGCAGAGCCGCTGTGCGAGCGCGAGGCACGCCGCGGCGTGCGTGGTGCCGCGAATATTCGCTGACCTTGCGAACCGGTCGATCCAGTCAAACCATCGACGCATTCGGTCGGCGCGCTTCGTCAGGATCTGGAAGGTATGCTGCGGACACGCCGCCATCACGCCGAAGACCGCGGCGATATCTTCGTTCGACAGCTCCTCGTGGAACAGATCCGACATGCTGTTGACGAAGATCCGTTGCGGCGCGCGCCATCGAAGCGGCGCTGCGAGTGCCTCGGGCACGAGGCGCACGACACCTGTCCAGCGCGCGCCGTTCGAGCCCCGCGTCGCGAGGCCCTCGTACGGCAGCCCCGGGCCCGAGAACCGTCCCGCGATCTTCTCGGCGTAGCAGCCACCGACGCCGACCGCACCGCCGCATCCGGGCGAGATGCGGGAGCAGCCCCTCACAGGTCCCCACGATCTGTCCGTCCATTCGATCGTCGTATCGCCGCTCACGCGCGCCACCATTTTCGCCAGACCGGATACGCGAGGAAGAGGGCGACGCCGACGAGCGCCGGCCATGAGCGCTGTAGGACGAAGTAGCTGCACCACAGCAGCTCCTTGCCGACGTAGTAGCGGCGAACCCACGGGTAGCAGTCGACGATCGGAGTCGCGCGCGCGGCCTCGCGCTCGGCAAGACGATCGCTCACCTGACCGTGCGCGAAGGTCATCAGCACGGCGAGCGTGGCGATCCAGTCGGAGAGGTGCCCGCCGGTGAACAGCGTCACCGCCGCGAGCACGATTCCGACCGTCGCGAGTTCGAAGTGCCACGTCTTCATTTGAATGCACTCATCGCTGCTCGATGCCCCTGCGGAACACGGCATCCATCGGCTTTGCCCCATAAGGCCCTTGTGATCCAGAAGTCGATTCGCTGATCCAATACTCATCCGCCGAACGGTCCGCGATAGGTCACAAGCGCGAGGATCAGCCCGACAGCAGCGCAGACGGCGAGGCCCGCTGGTCCAGCGAACGCAAACCCAATCAGACCGCCCATCAGCGCCCCCGTGACGTTCCGAGCAACGCCCTCGCTGTCGTGCCCGGCGATACGAACCACCGACATGCATGTCATACAGCGAACGCGGTCGTTCTGCCCGGTCACCCGCGCGTGAACCACCTCGCGCTCGCGCAGTTTGACGCCGCCCGGCGCGTAGTTCGGACAGTTCGGGTTCCAGCACTCGTACTTCACCGCAGTGGCCCTTTGAACAGCCGCGTCGAGTTGCTCACCCACACCGACCACTCGGAGCCGTGTCGCGTGACCGCGTAGCCGCTAGCATTGGCGATGCCTCCGGCGCGTGTGGCCTGTGCGGCGGCAATCTTGCGCGTCTTGTACGCCCTCGCTCGAACATCGAGTGAGCCATCGTTCCGCCGAACGACGACGACGAAGTCTCCGTCTGCGAGATCCCATTCGCGCGCTACCGCTCGGGCGATCTCGCGGGGCCAGTCGCCAGGATTGTTTCGCGTCAAGGAATCGTCGGCTTTCAAGAACACCGCGTAGCCTGGGTCGGTGATCACGGCGATAAAACGCCCGGAATCTGCTCGATACATTCCAACATTGCCGGGATGCACATCGCCCAGCAGAATGCCGTGGTCGTTGATCAGATCCAGCAGGACTCGGCCGATTTCCTTCATGAACGTCGGACACGCAAAGTCGCCTACGATCATCTCTTCGGCAGCGTCTCGAACGGCTGCTAGCTGCCCCTTTGGCACCGTCCCGCCTCGCTCGACCTGATGCGCCACCTCTTGCGCGGCGTCACGGAACTCGTCCAGCCGGTCCCTTGCAAACGCAACGCATTGATTGGTCTTGTCGCTGTTGTCTTCCGAATCGAGAAGTACACTACCAACCTCCGCAGCCTCTGCCCTCCAGACGGCCACAATCGACTGACCGCGTCTCGACGATGGAAGACGCACCATTTTAGAATAAGGAATCAGCCCCGGATGCTCCTCTGCGAATATCCGATGCGCGAGCACCCATTCGATAAAGTCTGCTTCGTGGTGGTCATGCGTCAGCTTCATCACGATGCCCGGCGTCTCTGTCGGCATCACGACGCCGTAGCCGCCAGTACCGAGTTCATTAGCGACGATTCTCGTGCGTCGTGGACGTTTCGGGTCCGACTTCCAGGTGCCGAGTGGCATCAACTTCGGACCAACTGCGGCGAGAAGTGTGTCCCACTGCGACGTGAGGACGGCGTTCGACCATGGTGGGTTCGAGCGGGGTTCAGATCCATCCATTACATTATTCTTTCTTACACTTTTTACATGGTCCCAAAGAAACACCGCCTTTTTCTTTCGACCACCAAGACGCCATCATTTTACAACCAGTTTCTTGCATCTGTTTTGATCGTGGACCTTTACTGTAATCTTTAATTTCTGTATGGCTACAATCAGGGAAAAAGAACTTAATCCTTGTTCCACCAAGATATTCTGCATATCCTCTTTTCATCAAGGTTTCTTCTGTCCCACCGGCGGTCGGTGCACATAATCTGTCTTGCATTGGGGACTCCCTGGGTGTTTTCGTGAGTGGTTTTTTCTGGACGTGGGTCAGAAAGACGTTGGCGCCACTCTGCAGAATCTCTAAGGCTTGCAATTGCGTGATCATGGCGAGCGCTCCCCTGTTGACCGCTATCCGTCCTGCCCCGGCTCGCGACCCTGTGCGCCGAGCGGAAGCTGACCGGTGGGCTGCGACGGCCCCTGCGTCCCAGTCGGCCCCGGCGGCTGGGCGGTCGGCCCGGGCGGCGTCCCCATCGTGTACGTCTGAGCGCCGGCACCGCTGGCGCCCTGCGTAGGCTGCGCGGTCTGCGCTACAGCCGCCGGCACGACCTCGCCCTGCCCCGGAATCATTTCCGGGCGCGGCGCCGCTCGCCGGCGAGTTCGCTGTTGCAGATCGGCCTTGAGCGGGTCGACAACGACGTTCTGCCTCGGCTCCGCCCGTAGATCCATCCGCTGCGGCTCGCCCTCAATCTGGCCGGTCGGGCCCGCGCCCTGCGATTCGCCCTGCGGCTGCACCTCGGCCTGCGCCTTCTGCGTCCACTCGTCCTGCTGCTGCACGAGTTCGTTCGCGGCTTGCGAGCTGTCCATCAGCCCCGAGTAGTCCGGCCGCTCACCACGCTCGGCGCGCTCGTCCAAGTCCATCGCGCCCGCCAGCTGCGTCGACTTCGGCGCTTGCTTCAGGCCGTTCCGTAGGACGGTCTTGATGGCCATCTCATCGAAGTGATCAGCCCACGGACCTTCGATACCGTGCTTGCGCGTGTTGTACCTGATCTTCTCGATCTTGTGCGCGTCCATCACGCGAACGAGCGGCCACTCCGCGCCCTTCAAGCGGATCACCGAGAACGCCGCGAGGAATCCGCCCGGCGTTCCATTCGCCAGCACGAGCCGCTGCTTGTGCATGACGAACGGCTTGTCGCCGTCGTTCCAGTCGAATGTGTCGCCATCGAGCACGGCAGATGCGCTGATGTGACCGATCAGACCGCTTTGGTACGCGAGTTTCGTCAGGCCCTGGTAGCCCACGATGATCTTCACCTCGTTCGCGAACGGCACGAGATACACGTCCCCGAGCGCGCCGCCCGGCTCCAGACCAAGCTCCGCGCAGTGCATGAGCGCGAGAACGAATGAACGGGGATCGCAGAGCAGGAGCTGCGGCACCTTGCGCACGTCGTTCAGCCCGATGCGCATGAAGCGGTCGCAGTCCACGCCCTTTGGCAGGATCGTGCGAATGGTGGACGAGTGCTTCTTCAGCTGATCCTGCAGGTTGTAGAAGCGCTGTTCGCGCGTGAGACCGTTGCTTGTATTTGGTGTAGCCATGTCGTGTTACTCCTCCTCTTTCTTTGCTGTCAGATTGATCCCCAGCTCGATCAGATAGTCGCGGTTCCACGACGGCCGGAACTCGCGCCCCGGCTTGCCTCGAAATTGCTCGACGGTTCCCGCCAGATCCGCCGCGTCGATTCCCGCGATCTCGGAGAAGTGCGTCGCCGCGTCCTTCCACGAGACCTTGCCTGCACGATTGCCCCACGAGATTTTGCCGAACCGTCCAATGATCGCAGACGAACGGCCCATCAGGCCTTGAAGGCGGCCCTTGAGCATGTCCTTCTCAGCCGTCAAACGATCGATCTCTGCTTCGAGGCGGATGTACTTCTCGGCCAGCGGCTCGGTGCCGTCGGGCGCCGCGATCGGTTCGAGGTCGGCCTGCTTGTACCGCCTGCGCATGTACTCGATCGCGTCGTCGGCCGATTCCACCGGCGGAATTCCGCGCTTGACCTGCTCGAACCAGAACTGCTCAGCAAGATCGAGCAGGAGTTCCACGAGTTCCTCGTCGTACTCGATCCGGTACTTACGAAAATCGTTACCGCCGATGAGCACGGCGACATCCGTCACATAGATCCCGCTCACGAACATCTGCCAGTTCGCTTGGCAGCGGACGTGCTGCGCGATCTCGGTACTGCCGTCCTCGCCCCACTGGTGAGCGAAGTGAATCCCGACGTTCTTGCACTCGATCAGCGCCACCGGTTTGCAACCCTTGAGCGCGACGCGGTCGGGCGTTGCCATGATCCACGGGTAGTCCGGGTGGATCAGCGTCCCGTCGATGCTCTTCGGCCAGAATTCGCGCGGATGGACAATGCTGTCGTACCCGCGCTCCAATGCGCAGCGCTGGGCGATCGGTTCTTCGAGCCAGTTCCCAGCCTCCATCGCCGGTGTCGAGACGCGCTGTTCGGATAGCCCAAGCTTGTCGCAGTAGAGGTGAATCGGTCGGCTGTCCTTGTACGGACTGACGCCGGCGACCACTGCGATATCCGAGCTGGCGATCCCGCTGCGCCGGAGTGCAATCTGTTCTGGTGTGAGTGCCATCGCTTGGACGTGGTAACACGGTGGTACACCCCCCGCAACGTACGGTTGACATTGTCTGGCCATGGCGTCAATATCCGCGAATGCAGACTGATTTGATCACTAAGGACGCGAGCCCTGGAGCGCCTCCTACAAAGCTCGAAGCGCAGGAGTCCGGCGCCGAGCGCGTCACCCTTCATGCTGACGGCACTCGGCCTCCGGCCACGACGACGACCCTGCCCGAGACGGAAGCCGAAAAGACCGCACGGACCGATGCGCTGAGGGCCGAGCGGTTGGGTCCAAACCTGTCGCGTCCGCCGCCGCACCGTGGCGCTTTGGTGTTCCGCGAGTTCCTCGTGATGAACGGACTCAGCCAGTCGGACATGTCTCGGGTGATCAAGATGACGCGCGCCGCGATCAATCGCTGGTGGAAAGCCGAAACACGGCCGGCGCTCGTCGTGGCGCAAAGGATGGAGACGATCTCGGACGGTTTCGTACGAGTGTCGGATTGGTACCTGCCGACCGAGATTGAGGCGCGCGCGAAGAGACGCCGCTGTCTCGATGAGATGAAAGTTCGTGGCAAGGGGCTCGCGCCTGCACGGCCGCGCAAGACTGCCGCGGCGAAGGCGAGGCCTGCGAAGAAGAAGTCGGCCAGGAGGAAGCCATGAACAACTGGAACGATAGCGACTTTGCTCGCTTCGACGCTGCGAACAAGCTCTGTCGAGAGGCGTGTCAGTTCGGTAGCGACGCGGCGCCACCGCCCCCGCCGCCCATCACACCAGAGCTGCAGGCCGCATGGCTGATCTGCACCCAGCCCGACGTGATGTTCGATTTACTCGAAACACTCGATGCAGATGCGGACACGCTTGGCGACGCGATGGCCGAGATGCTCATGGCGACAGACTGGCACATGACGCCGGAACGACCCGAGCCAGGGTCTGAACATTTCGCCGGAGCCAATGCGATCCGCAAGATCGTGCCGGCGCTGGTGGCGCGGTGAGCGCGGCCCCGGCAAACAAGCCGGACAGGACCAAGGAACTCGCGCGGCTTTTCGCTGAGCAGTCCCGACTGTTCGATGCCCAGGCAAAGAACTCCGCCGAGATCGCGAAAGCCCTCGGCGGTGCCCCGCCGGCAGGTCGGGCAGCGCCGAAGAACGGCTCGTCGGGGCGTTCGTCGGCGCCGGCGCCCACCAGCGGAGCGGTCGCGACGGACCGGGCGCTCGACGCGCCGAACGGCAATCCGGTCGTCAAGTTCAACCCTCGCCGCTGGGAGGGTGAATCGTTCAACGGCTGCACGTACCGCGACTGTTCTTCCGAGTTCCTCGAAGTGCTCGCCGAGGCTCTTGAGTACAGCGCTGCGCATCCGAAAGAGGGCAAGGAAAACTTCGCGGCAGAGAACGCCCGCTGCGCGGCGCTGGCGTACGGCTGGGCCGCACGAAAGCGCCAGTCCGGCGGTGGCGACACGGGCGGGGAGCCCGGTGGACCCGGTGGCGGCGAGGATCCTGGCGCCGGGAAAGAGTCCTGGTGATCCACACGGAACTAGACAGAGCGCGAACGGAACTCTCTCGGCTGGAGCGTCGGGCGCGTGAGTGTCGTGTCGCCGACGGCGTGATCGAAGCCATCGTGAGCGATCGTGGCTCGGGCAGGTTCAGCGCCTGGACTTTGATGTTCGCGATCTGGGAGAGGATGCAGCGCTCAATGAACACTGTGATCGAGTTCGTGCTCCAACTGAAGACGGTGAGCGAGCTGAACTCGCACGAGCACTGGCGCGAGCGCAACGCGCGCGCGAAGGATCACCGGCAGACCGCGTCGGTCGCCATGGTGAAGGCCCTGGGAGGCACGCGCGAAGACGAAGCGGCGGTGCTGTATCGCCGCACGGTGAAGGGCAAGACTATCCCGGCCGCATGGCAGCGACCTGTCGCTCAGCAGATGGCCCTCGGCATTGCCTGGGTGCCGTGCACGGTCACGATGACCAGGATCTCGCCGCGCGGCTTGGACTCGGGGGACAACCTCAGCAGCTCGACGAAATCGTGCCGGGACGGCATCGCCGACGCGCTCGGGATCAACGATCGCGATCCGCGCGTGACGTGGCTCTGCCTGGAAGAGCGCGGCGGCGTCAACGAATACGCGGTCAAGGTACGGGTCGTCCGTGAGGGCGGGAGGTAGCATTGCGATGACGGCAGGTAAACCGGGTGGTACAGTCCCGTTCCGTGGCGACTACAGCGCAGGTCTACGTCCTAGCAACGGCCCGGATGCGAACAGTGGAAGAGAAGGGCATGCGGTGGGTCGTCGACCTCACCTGCCCATTCTGCCACCGACCCTCGCGCTCGATGCCGGCGGTCGCGCCGCCGCCGATCCTTCCGGGCCAGTGTCAAAGCTGCAGCGCGACGTTCCGCGTCGTGATCCGCCGCAACCGACCGAAGACCCGTACACCGGCGCTCGCTCGTTTGTAGCTGCGGAGTCAGGGCGCGAGCGGTGAGAGACTTCGACGACGAGCGTCGACGACTCGACGAGCGCGCACGCTTGATCAACACGGTCGGGGCGATGGTCTGGGCGGCGGCCATCACAAGTGCTGCGATCGACGGCAGGCTTCTGCAAGGGCTCGCAATCACCGCGGGATCTCTTCTGGTCACATGGCTCATCGAGAGGTGGATATGGCACCGGTGATCGACCCGCTCTGCAATGCGAAGGGCTGCAACGCGAAGGTGCGCGGCGGCGTCCCGATGTGTAAGTCGCACTGGGCTAGCGTTCCGTCAGAGCTGAAGGCTGCGATCTGGCGATACCACCGTCACGATCAGGAGCCCTCGGCCGAGTACCTTGCGGCCGTGCAGGCGACGGTCGATCACGTTGCCAGCATCGTGAAAATCAAGGGCTACGAAGAGCATGGATCCTACCCGAGCCCGCAGGCTGCGATCTGCTCCGTCTGCTTCAAGCTCGCATGGCTCTGCCCGCACGACTGGTCGCTGCGACTGCCGTCCGAAAAATGGGAAGCCTTTGCGCGCGACATGCCGTGGCCGAATCCGAAACGCGAGCCAACGAAAGAAGTTGTCTGATGGAAGTCTCCACGCTGCGATTCGCCTCGAACGTCTTATCGCTAATGATCGGCGTCACTTTGGGTGTGGGTGTGGCGCCGCACTTCCGAGACTTCCTCAGCGGCATCAGGTTGAGCCGGCTGCGAGCGCGACGTGCGCCAATGGCTCCATACGCGAACGAGTTGCTCGAAGTGCTCCGGGGACGGCAGATGCTCCCAGAAGACTGGACCGTCGTCCTCATCGTCTCCGACGGCGAGCGCGCGGGCTTCGCGTCGAACGCGGATCACGGACCGCGGACGGCCGGCGCGCTTCGGAACATGGCCGACGACATCGAGCGCGCGGGACAGGGGACGCCATGATCTACCGCGACAACGCCATCGACGTGCCGACGCGTCGGGTCTGGAGCATCGGGCACACTCGCTACGCGATCCTCGCGCTCAACCTGATCCTCGCGGTGTATGTGGCCGTGTGGAACTACGCGCGCATTCGTTCGCAGCCGCCGGAGCGCGTCGTGCGAGTGTTCGTTCCAGTTCCGGGTCCGGTGAGCATCGTCGAAGTACCGGCACTGCCGCCTCCGCGTTGCGAAAATTCGGTAGTGACATACTACGCCGAGAATACATCTGGCAGCACCACGCGCTCGTGCCCACGCGGCGGAAGCCTCTCGCGCGTCTCAGATCATGACGGGTGGCTTACGCTGGAGTGCCACTGCCCGAGGACGCCGTGAGCTATCCGCTGCAGCCGACGCTACCGCTCTTCGCCGACGCCACAACGACCGTGAGCGTGCGCCTCGGCGGAGCCGACATCTCCGAGTGCGGGAACTACCGCTACCGACTCTGGCGCGAGTGGGATTCGTCGAATCCGAAGCGCGCGTGCTTCGCGCTTCTGAATCCGAGCACGGCAAATAGCACCGATGACGATCCGACGGTGCGTCGATGCATCCAGTTCGCGATCGACTTTGGATGCGGCGCGCTTGACGTGATCAATCTGTTCGCGTGGCGCGCGACCGATCCGCGTCAACTGATGCGCGGGACAATCGCTGCCATGATCGGACCCGACAACGACAACGCGATCGGGCGCGTGGCCGCGAAGGCCTCGGTCGTCATCGCGGCGTGGGGCGCGATGCCGTACCTCCATTCGCATCTCACGCCGCGCGCTTTGGCGGTCGAGCGCCAGCTGCGCGGCATCGGCGCGCTTCATGCGCTCAAGCTCACCAAGGATGGCCACCCGTCGCATCCGCTCTACCTGCGCGGCAGCTTGCGACCCGTACCCTGGATACATCAGTGATGGAATGGTCGAGACACAAGTCGAGGACAGGATGAGTGATTGGGAGCCGGAAGATTTTCACAAGGACCCGATGGTCAACGCAGTTCTCAACGTCGCTGCGCAACTGTCCGCTATCGCACGCGCGACGGACAATTTGTTGTAGCCGATGCGATGCATTTCACGCGCTCATGAAGAGCTTCGGGTACGCGCGATGACGCAGACGCAGTGGCGTAAGGTCGCGCGGCTTGTGGAATTGGCGTCGCTCGACGTGAATGGAAATAGCGCGAGGTATTGCGTGAGCTTCTTGCCGCGCTTCTTGCCGCGAAACTTGAAGCGATGACTCACGCACGCACGGGGTCGGCGTACCGGAAGCATGGCGTGGTCGTAATCGCGGTCACGCTGAGCCCAGGTTCCGTACCGAGGAAATGGGTCTCACGCTGCCCCGATCGCCACGACGGATTCCCGCCGACCGTTGCCTATGGTCGTCGTGTCGCCAGCAGGACTCAGCGTGCCCACGACGACGGCCGATGGGTTCCTGGAGATCCAGTTCCGCCGGAAACGGAGACGAGGACGAAGATGCTCACCATGACCGAACTGCGAAGCGGCGATCTCGCCGGGATTCGTACTGGTGACTCATTTGTTCTCACTAGGCGTGGCGAGATCGTTGCTCGTTTGCTGCTACAGGCTCGGCCTGCTCGCAAGGTCGCCACCGCGCGTGTTTCGGCCACTGCCCGGCCGAAGAAAATCGCGCGATAGGGTTTTGGATCAGCGATGCGACTTTTGGATCACGAGGGACTTACGAGGCAAAGCCATGCCGCCGGGCATCGGCTACATGCTGATGATCTTCACGATGGGCGACGACGGATGGATGACGTATCTGTCGACCGCCAAGCGCAAGGACATGATCGCGACGATGCGCGAGCTGATCGCGAAGCTCGAACGCGAGACACTGCCCGGCGGCGCGTCGTAGCCTACGCGACGCGGCGCTTCCCGGATGGCAGCTGCTTCGGCGCCGGCCGGCGCGCGAGGACTGCGATCCCGATGCCGAGCGTGACGACCGTCGCCGCGACGAGCCCGAGGCCCGCGAACTCACCCCAGGCCGACGGACTCGGTCCGACTGGGCTCTCGTGTTGGTAGGCTCCCACCAGACGGCGCAGCGATTCTCGCGGCATGTCGCGCGTGAGCGTCTGCGCCGCGCGGCCGTCCTGCCACCACGCGATCGAACCGTGGTACTTCGGCGCGTACGGCTGCGCCACGGGCGGGCTGAAGTCGCGCGAGAAGCCCTGCAGGCGGGCGTTCAGCTCCTGCAGCACCCGGCCGACCGTCGCGTCGTCATCGGCCTCCAGCAGCCACGCTGCGTGCGTGATCGCCATACCGACGGTCGCCTCGCGGACGATCCGCACGCTCGGCCCGATCCAGTGCGCATGACCGAAGACCGGGAAGATCGCGAGCCGGAACAGGCCGTCCAGCTCCGCGCCGGTCGGCATGTTCGCGTTCCACGACGAGCGCTCGGTTGCGTAGATGACCGCGTAGACCATGGCGGAAGCCTATCACGACGCGTCGGGGCGGGTCTGGTATGCTCCCGCGCATGCGACTCTCACCCTCCGATCCGAGCTTCGACAACTGGCCATCCGCGAGTGGCCCCGGCGTCCACACCGACGAGGCATCGAGCGCGCTGCCCGAGATTGAGGACATGCTCGGCCCGGCCGCGACGCGCGTGCTCGAAGACGTGTCGCCGAGCGGAGAGTCGGAGCGTGGCGTGCAGAATCCCGGCGAGTACAGCGAGATCATCGCGCCGTACTCAGAACTCGTTCGAATGGCGTTCTACACGACGGGGGTTTGGGGCCCCGACCCGAAGTACAACGTCCGCATGGTGACGGCGCAGGAGTTCGGCCGCACGCGCCGCTTCCTGCCGATCATCGAAGGCGAGAAGGGCGTCAGCGCCCGCGGCGAGGCGTCCGAGGCCGGTGTCGCCCAGCCGAACCCGTACGACCCGCGCAAGCATCTCGATTTCTTCGACCGCATGCGTGCGCTCGAACACGAACTACTCAAACTGCAGCGGCGGATCCTGGGCCGCTACACACGGACCCGCGGCGAGCGCGCAGCGATGGCGAAGTCGAAGGCCATCAAGAAGACGGGCCACGCCCCGAAGGCTCCGCCGAAGGAGCCGTGGCTCAAAGAGATCGGCAGCAAGCTGCTCCCGGCCGTACGCTTCATCCTGGCGCAGGAGAAGACAGCGAAGGCGAACCGCGAGCTGACGATCTTCAAGACCGTCGTGGTGAAAGGAAAGAAGCAGGAGCTGCCGTTCGGCCTCAAGTGGGGCGTTCTCGCGAAGGGCAACGCAAAACTGAGCTTCGTCGCCTATAGCGAGCTTCCGATGGCCACGTGCCCCGGCGCCGGCGCCTGCCGCGTCGACCTCGAAGCCTACGACGAGAACCCGAAGGGTTCGCGTGGCTGGTGCTACTCGTTCGGCGCGTTCCGTCAGCCAGCTGCCGTCGGCCGGATGTTCCTGAACACCCTGGCCAACTACTGCGACCGCGAGGCCGCGATCGTTTCTGCCACGTACGACTTCAAACTCGTTGGCGGCGACGAGCACGACCTCGCGATCTACAAGGCGCGCGTGAACGCAGCGGTGAAAGGCCTGAAGCACCGCTCGTGGATGGACTACGTCAAGAATCTCGCGCTCAACATGACTGCCAAGAAGCGCGCGACCGGCGCGCGCGTCTTCATGCGCCTGTTCGTCGACGGCGACATCAACACCGAGGACAACATCCTCGCCTGGATGGACGCCACGCGCCGCATCGGGCCGGCGGGCGCGGACATCGCCAGCGGGCATGGGCACATCGACGTGTACGGCTACACAAAGTGCTGGCAGCAGTTCGTCAACGTCGACCGGATCATCGGCGAGTACGGCGGATGGCCAGTGAACTACGTCGTCAACCTGTCGAGCGGCTCGGTCTACGCCTCGGGGAAGTATCAGACCATTCGCACGGCGATGGAGAACCTCCCGATCAGCCGCGGCTACTTCGAGGCGGTCGACCTGAAGAAGTACGTGCCAGCGCTGCGCGCCCAGGCGATGCTGCTCAAGGCGAACCCGAATATGCCGGTGCCGATGCCGAAGGAACAGAGCCCGGCGCTCGAAGGGCTCGACTTCAACGAGCAGCGCATGAAGGACTTCCTCATGCTGCAGACCGTTCGCAGTGCCGCCGACATCGTGAAGTTCTTCCCTGACGTCAGCGCCGCCGACATCAAGAAGAAGAAGCTCGAAGAGCCGAATGAGTTCTTTCGCTACGCGCTGGAGAAGTATCTGGACAAGCTCACGTGGGAGCCCGGCTTCGGCAGCATGGTGCGTCGCGAACTCAAGAAGGACGCCGGTGAGTCCACGTATCTTGCCGCGTACGAGAAGCGCCAGAAAGAGCGCCTCGATCGCGCGCTGCTCTCGGGCAAGCGCGGCCGTGAAGCGTTCAGCGAGACGAAGCTGCACAAGAAGACGCTCGCGCTCGTCCTGCACGAGGTCCTCTGGTCGTTCGGCCACACGAAAGACGAGCCCGGCGGATCGTGCCCGCTCGTCTGCGGCAACTGTTCGGATCATCCCGACGATCCGAAGCTTGGAGTGCATCGTTGCGCTTCGCGAACGACCCTCCAGCACAAGACGGTGAGTATCGGATTGCACTGAAGCTGGTAGGGCCGGCTGCTTCACCGCAGCCGGCCCCAAGCGTCGCCGCGAGTGGTGTCCGAAGACGAATCTACGCCGGAATTCCGGCCCCGCAAGAACCGGAACTCCCCAGCCGGCCGGCGGAAGTGGGCTTCCGGGGACTGAGGTCGGGCGATGAGTATCAGGAGGCTCGCTGCTGCGGTGAGATCGGCAAGCGCCGCTGCGACCCGAGCGGCGAAGGCTGCTCCGCGCGCGACGCGCAATCCGCGAGAACTCACCAGCCACGCGTTCACCGAAGCGCTGCAATCGCGAGAGGGCTACCGAGTCCTCGGTGAGGATCTGAACTCGTGGACCCAGGGCGGGTGCTGGGTGCTCGCGGAGGCGATCAAGAAATGGGTGGGCCCGCGGGCCGCGCCCTACGTCCTGCTCGGACAACAGGAGAGCGGCAGGCGCGGCTCGCCGCTGCTCAAGATGATGGGCCACCACGTCGTCGCGCGCGTCGGAGACTACTACCTCGATGCCGACGGAATTGACCGTGGGCCCGAGCGTCTGATCAACACCTGGACCGAAGTCGAAGGACTGCAGAACGTATCGCTGAAGACCTTCCTGCCTCGGTACCGGAAAGCGAGCCTGCTAGACGGGCTCGTATGTCCGGCGGACGCAGTGCGACGCGTCGCAGCGTTCCTGGAAAAGAAGTTCGGCCCGGGCGACGTTGCGACCGCTTGGATGGACGGCCGAGAGGTGCGCCCGAACCCGAAGCGCCCGGCGCCGCCGCTGACCGACCAGTACATCTACAACGTGCTCACGGAGGCGGTGGACTCGTCTCGCGGCATGAAGCTGATCGGACGGGCGCCAGTGCTCGGGCGGTATCAGCTGCGGATCTACGAGGCGCGCATCGCGCTGCACATTGGCGTGCTGTGGCTGCTCTTCCTCGGAAAGGAACTCGTCGGCACCGGTCGTCTGATCCTCGACGAGAAATACGCGTTCGCGCGCGCCGGCATCGCCGTCATCGCGAAGGCCTACCGCCGCCAGGGACTGTACACGGCTGTGCTTCCGATCCTGCGCAAGAAGCTCGGAGTGCCGATCGAGAGCGACGCCTCGATGACACCCGGCGCGATCGGCGCGTGGAAGCGATCCGGTGGCAAGCTGACCGATCGTCAGGGCGACAAGGTGTTTCGCATCCAGAACCCGGCGAAGCGCCTGTACGTCGGCGTCTACGGATCTGTCTGGTCAATGTCGCCCGAGGCCTTCGAGCGCTTCCTGCGCGCCGGCGCCACGAGCAGGACCTGGGATCTCGATCAGTATGGAACGCGGATCGCGCGGCCTGCACACCGAGGCAGTCCGTCGATGTTCTTCGTCGGCAAAACGCTGATCTATCCGCTCGACTGGAAGACATCCGAGTTCGAAGGAGCGCTCGCTGAGTTCCTCAAGCACGGGAAGGTCGTGACGTTTTGAGCACAAAGACACTGGAGCGCGCGGTGAAGGCGGCGCAGACCGCATCGGAACGGGCGGCTAAGCCCCGCGGGCGAAAGACACACGGCCGACCGCTCGATACGGTTGATGGATTCCACCGGATCGTTGCCATGGCATTGAACAAGGTGCGATCGGCGCGAGCACTCGACCTGAGCGAACCGATCGATGCGGACGTTGCACGCGAGAATCCATCCCGGCAAGTTACGAAGCGTGACGTTGGCCTCGCATCCGTCGCCAAGGACAAGACGCTCTCGCCGATCGGTCAGTGGCCGTGGCATCAGAACGAACGCATCGAGCGCACGCAGTACGAGGACATCGAGCTGTATGGCGAGCCTCAACAAGTCGTTCTGATCTGGACCACTTCCGAGAACGCTCTCGGTGCGCGAAAGAACGGGCGTCTACTGATCGCCTCGAACGAGAACGCCAACTACATCGGCGCGGGAGCGTTCTTCATCGAAGAGTACGGCAGGAAGTGCATTCAGTCGGTGTGGGTCGAGCCAGAGTACCGACAGAGCATGCGGCACGTGCGAACCGGCGAGCCGCCCGGCGTCGACTTCGGAAGCATCCTGGCTGACATGGCCAAGCGCGATGGGATCGTTTGCATTTTGAAGCCCATCTCCAAGGCCGGTGCTGCGTGGGCGAAGCGGCATGGTCTGCGGGTGCGGGCGTGACGCGGTGGCTTGGACGGCTTTTGTGCTGGGCGTCATTCCACAGTTTCGAGCCGCTCGGGATCAAAGCGTTGATCGCTGCTCGTCGTGCGGGTGACGCGACTGAGATTCGTCCATGCGGTCGGTGCGGCGTGGGACTGGTCGCGCTTTCGAGCGACGAATGACTTTTGGATCAGCGATGCGACTTTTGGATCACGATGGACTTATGGGGCAAAGCCGCTCTGCGTCGGAGCGGCGAGCACATCGAGACATCGTTCGCCAAGGCGATGGCTGATCCAGAATTTCGTGCGCACTTCGTCGACGAGCTCGAATGGATGCTCGGTGCGGCGGCCGACTTTGTGGCGTCACACGATCCGTCCACGAAGGTGCGGCTGTCCGAGGCCGAGTCACCCTACTGCGTCACGTGCGACTACGATCACCCCGGGCCGTGCCCCGAATGAAGCGCGACCCGTTCTGGGACTTCGTGGTCCTGCCAATCGTTCTCAGCCTCGCCGTGTACGCCGTCGTGAGGGCATGGTCTCCGTGATACGATTCGCGCATGAACCTCACGCTGCTGAACGACGCCGCGGGCCTGATCTACTGGATGATCCTCGGAACAGATCCGACCTCGGGCGCATGCTCGTACGTCCAGGCCGACGGGACGATCGTGGCGTGCCAGATCGGTGATGACTGCGCGACCTATCAGTACGTGCTCGACATCGAAGCGAAGCTGCCGTTCCCCGCGCTGATCTCGGCGCGCATCGTCTTCACCAGGAACGTTCCGCTGCAAATCGCGATCGTGAAAGACGGCAACGGCAACCCCGCGGTGCAGGACGCCGTCTTCTTTCTGCCGAGCGATCCGAACTACCTCGTCGCATACGACAAGGTCGAGTACTCGCTCGTCGGCGGTCAGGTTTGGGCGAACAACACCAACGTCGACTTCTTCGCGCTACCCACCACGATCGAGATCGCCGACCGCAGCGGCAACACGCAGAACACCTCGCCACTGTCGGTCACGCGGAACGAGTTGTTCGCCGCTTTCGCAGCGACGCCGGGCTTCGAATGCCTTGCGGTCACAGATGGTGATGCGAACGTCCGCATCGTCGCGCCGGGCTACGCACCCGACTTCGACCCGAACTATTTCGACTCGTACGTGGCGCTGTGCTGGAAGAAGTACGCGAGCGTGCCGCTCGACCTCTCTCTCGCCGGCGCGCCAGCTGGGTTCACGAGTGCGATGGGCATGGTCGATGGTGAGGGCGTCTTCCAGTTCGTCGACAACTTGGGCAACGCGTACAAGATTACGATGCCGAGTTCGTCGGACGTGCTGCTCTGCAATGGCGTATTCAACATCGACGACAGTCTTCCGCCCTTGGCACAGCAGGTCGACGGGATCGTCAAACGTCAGGTCGGTGCGGCGTTGAACCGGTCGGTGCTGAATGACGACGCCGGCGCCTTCTGCACGCTCGGTGGTTTCTATCAGCAGCCGGTCACCAACAGGTACTCCGCGCTGCTGCACGACGGCTTCCAGGGCGGCCTGTGCTACGGGTTCGCGTACGACGACGTCTGCAACAAATTCAGTTCGACGCTGAGCTTGCCGGACTTCGATTCCATGGTCGTCACCGTCGGGTTCAACCCGATCTGCTGAGGGGTTTTCGATGAGCGATGAGCACGACAAGACCTGTGAGCACTGTGGTGGCGCGCCCGACCCGAGCACGCTGCCTGAGCAGTACGTGTACGCACGGATGAAGGCAACGGTGTGGCGGAACGCGACGGGCGGCTTGCTGCTGGCGCTCGCCGCCGTCACCGTGCTCGCAGTGCGCTACGGCCTGGGCGCGGCGTTCCTGGCAGCTGGCGTCGCGATCGGCACTCTCTTTCTCGGTCGTTGGCAGGCCTGGGGAGAACAGCGGTCGTGTGACCTTGTCGGCGTGATCCTGGTGAAGCGGCCCGATCTCATGCACACGATGTTCGGCGCCAATCCGCAGCTGATGGCGCTGATGGTCGCGACTCAATGTCACCTGCTGCAAGTCCGGTGCAAAGAGTTGCTCGCGAAGGTCAGCTAGAAAGGCAGCTCGCCGTCGAACGGGTCGAGACCCGGCGGCGTCTCGGTACGATCGCTGCGCTCACGGGTCACCTGCCGCATGTACACACTGCAGGTCCGACAGGGGCGGCCGGCGATGTCCGTCGGGTCGCCGCACGTCGGGCACTCTGGCAGCGCCGCAACAGTCGTTGGCCTTGTGTCCCAGCCGCTTTCCCAATCGATCATCCTGCGATCGTACTCGATCACCGGTGCAGGTGTCTCCGCCGCAGAGTCGTCGATCGCCACACTGCGATAGGACGGCCCGCTGCCATCCTGGGCATGGCATTCGCGACAGCCTCGTGATCGCCGTCGACGAAGACCGCGATCCAGCCAACAACTTGA